>Ga0307986_10001649_pt1 | contig 16176 bp, 12 predicted proteins | sample EllFjometageno82_FD_203170 | JGI IMG/M metagenome (GOLD analysis project Ga0307986, IMG submission 203170) | Marine microbial communities from Ellis Fjord, Antarctic Ocean - #82 | ecosystem: Environmental > Aquatic > Marine > Unclassified | place: Southern Ocean | collected 2014-10-09
TTGCTGCAGCTTATACATTAAAGGCACGTTTTTATTTACATCAAAAGGATTATTCCAGTGCATTTTCTGCAGCTCAAAATGGAATATCTTCAGCTGATGGAGATATGATGTATAACCCTCCTGGAGATGCAGGTGCTGGAGACAGAAATCTTTTTTGGACTATTTTAGAAGGGTCCCGTTCAGGGGATATTGGTAATAGCGATCAAGGTGAAAGCTATTTAATTAAAATGCTAGATGCCAGTAATGTGTTATCTAGAAATAACTCTAAGACAGACGAAACAGCAAGAAAAGGATTCTATACAATTGATTCAAGTGGCGGTGTAGTAAATAAGGGAATAATTGAAGAAACTCAACCTCAAAACATGGTGACATTTTTTGAAAATGAATTGATATTAGCCGAATGTGCTTCTCGTAATGGAACCCTAGAGAATGGATTACCTTATTTAAACAATGTTAGAGCTTGGATGAATACTGGTGGTCATGTTAATGCTAATTTTCAAAATGAAACTTATTCTTATTTAGCATATGATACATCAGATTTTGAAAGTGGTGGAATTGAAAATCTTGACGGCATTAACTCAAAAACCGCATTTTTAAGAGAGGTTATTGAAGAAAGATATGTGTCAGGATTTGGTATGCATATGCCATACAATGATTCAAGAAGACTTCGTAAATCAGATACTAATATAGCCGTTCCATATTTATTGTATGATGGCCCGCAAAGCGGTCCTTGGCCTGAAAGAATGCCTTATCCAAGTATTGAATTAAATTCTAATTCTAATGCACCTGATGAGGATCCTGGAATTTTCATTAAAACTAAGGTTAATGAATAATTAATCAATTAAACTTGAAAGGCTTGTGTTTACACAGGCCTTTTTTTATTGACATTAAAATTAATTTTTAAAATGAAAAAAATATTTAGAAAATTATTATTTATATCCTTAATAACATTTTTAGGATGTAATAATAATAAATACTCTAATGATATTATTTCTTCTGCACATCCCCTTGCATCATTGGCAGGAAAAGAGATATATGAAATGGGAGGTAACGCATTTGATGCTGCTGTAGCGGCAGCTTTTAGTTTGGCTGTTGTAGAGCCAAGTATGAGTGGAATTGGCGGTAGACTTCAATCTATATTTCAGACACAAGATGGAATTATATCTGGGATTGATGCTTCTACAGAAGTACCCATTTTATATAAACCTACAGAGGAAAAACATTCATATGGTTATCCAACTATTGGTATACCTGGGGTTGTTGCTGGTTTAGTCAAATTACAGAAAGACAATGGGGTACTTACCTTAAAAGAAGTTCTAGATCCGGCTATTAGATATGCTAAAGAAGGGTTTTTAATTCTTCCTGGAGAAGCATTAAGACAAAAAATGGCTATTGAAAAGATTAATGAGTTTGAAGGAACTCGTCATCATTTTTTAAAATCTGACAATACATCTTATAAGGCTGGAGATCTTTTAATTCAAAAAGATCTTTCCATGGTTTTACAAAAAATTGCTAATCAAGGACATAAAGGGTTTTACGAGGGTGAAGTCGCTCAAAAAATAGTTTCTGATGTTCAAAAAAACGGAGGTATTCTAACTCTTGACGATTTAAAAAACTATAAAGCCTTGACTTCAAGGATCGTTGAAGGTAGATACCAAGGTCATGAAATACATTCCTTATACCTCCCTTCATTTGGGGCAATAACAATTCAAATTTTACAAATTTTAGATAATTTATCATCAGCAAAAACCGAAGAAGAGTGGGCTGTTAATATTGGCAAAGCAACTGAAATAGCTTACCAGCAGAGAAAGAATCAAATTAATGAAGATTCTCTTCAGCTAATATTATCTTATGATAGAGCTAAAATATTTGCTGATAAAATTGAAAATAACACTAAGATGACTTTCAATTTTGATTATAAAAATTCACCTAAGTCATGGGTTGCTAAAATTGGCCATACGTCACACTTAACAGCTGCCGATGCAAATGGAAACATTGTTAGCTTAACTCAAACGATTGGGCCTAATATGGGGTCAAAAGTTGCTTCCAAGGGACTAGGGTTTATATATGCAGTAACTCTTGGAGGATATTTAGGAGATTACAAACCTGGAGATAGAGCAAATTCTCATATTTCACCAACTCTAATTTCTAAAAATAATTCGCCTGTTTTAGCTCTTGGTGCTGCAGGTGGAAGTCGAATAATAACCGCTGTCACTCAGGTTACGAGTAGGTATATTGATCAGAAAAATACTCTTAAAAAATCACTCATGCTTCCCAGAGTTTATCCTTTTGAAGATAGCTTATGGATTGAAGATCATTCTGGGGTAAAAGAACTAAACGCAGAGCTTGATATTACAATAAATCCTTATAAAATGATTGATAAAATTGCTCGTTTTGGGAGAGTTCACGCTATAGCATTAGACTCTATTAACAACAAGTGGATAGGAGCTGCTGATCCTGATTGGGAGGGTACCACAGAAATAAATCATAAATAGTGATAAAAAAATCAATCCTTGTACTTGTTGTTTTATACACAACTTTAGTTTTTTCGCAGGATAAAGAAGAAATTTTATTTGTCGGAAATAGTTTTACCTTTTACTGGAATCTTCCAACTGTTATTCAAAAAATGTCAGAAGAAAGAAATCTAAATTGGAATATAACCCAATCTACTGCTGGAGGAGCGTCCCTCAAACAACATTGGTTGGGTGAAAAGGATCTTAATACTAAAAAACTAATTGAAACGAATTCTTTTTCTAAGATTATTTTTCAGGACCATAGTACGTATCCTATTATTGCTATTGATACTACAAAAAAGTATTATACTCAATTTAAAAATTTAATTCCATCAAACACAAAGACCTATTTTTATTCTACATGGATGTATCCAAAAATGGATAATCCCAATAGGGATTTACTTAAACAAAATCCTATTGAAAAAAATCTTATTGATTCTGGAATTAATGAATCAAGTATGTTAATTCTGGTTGGCAAAGCATTTGATAGATTTAAGTCAAAATATCCAGAACACAAATTATTAGGAGATGATATCAAACATCAAAGTGCAAATGGCACTTATCTTGCAGCATGTGTCATGTTTTCAACACTAAGCAATCAATCATCAAAAGGATTGTCTTATAGATACTCTGGTAAAGATAATAATGAAAAAAAAATCTATTATATTTTTACTAATGGCGGTGTTGCAGAAAAATGTCAAGAAATTGCTGATTTAATTGTTTTTAATAATGAATAAATTGAAGTTTTCAAGTACTTCCTTTTTATTTATTTTTCTTATTATAAATAATGCCTGTTCATCTAGTAATGAAAATGAGAATATAACTATCAAAGAGACCAGTACAGTTAATCAAATCATTAATCAAGGTCCAATTCTAAGCTCAAATTCAACAGGTGTTTTTCGTTTTAAAACTGAAGGTTTTATAAGTAATAAGACTATCAATGTTTATTATCATATTCCAAATGGAAATATTGAGTCAATGCCAATATTAATGTCATTTCATGGAGGTTCAAGAAATGCTATTGATTATCGTGATCACTGGATAAGCATGGCTGACAATTCTAATTTTATGGTTTTTGCTCCCGAGTTTGATTCTGTTGATTTTTCTTCTGGTGATCAGTATAACCTGGGTAATGTTTTTGAAGATGGGGATAATCCAAGTACAGATACCTTGAATCAAAAAGAAGAGTGGACGTTTTCAATACTAGATCCATTATTTGAATATATCAAAAGTGAAGTTTCTGGAGACCAAGAAAGCTATAATGGTTGGGGACATTCTGCGGGATCCCAGTTTCTTCATCGCTTTATATTATTTATGCCAGAAAGTAAATTAAATATTGCTGTGTGTTCAAATGCAGGATGGTATACTGTTCCAGAATCAGGTGTAAATTTTCCCTATGGATTAAATAAAAGTGAACTTTCCACTAGCACTGTTAATATGGCTTTTTCAAAAAAAATTTATGTTCACTTAGCGGATCTAGACACTAATCAAAATGCCGCTTCATTAAGACACAATGAAATAGTTGACAATCAACAAGGTTTAAACAGGAGATCCAGAGGACGTTATTTTTTTAATATTTCTCAGGAAATTTCTAATCAAAATCAAACAGAGTTTAATTGGATAAAAACTGAAGAGGTTTTAAATGTAGGTCATAACGCAAGTAAAATGGCTCAAGATGCAGTCAGATATCTTTATCCAGAAGATTAATACCTATTTTTTAAAGGTCACTGTTATAATACGTTTTTAGATATTCCAATAGAACTTCTGCTAACTCTTGAGAAAATAGTATCCTGTTTTCGTTTGTATCTCTAACACCAATCATATTTAACTCAATCTGAATTGCATCTACAGCTCCACCATCTCTTGACCCATAATTAGCAGTGTTATATCCTCCTGAAAAATAAAGCTCTCCTTGTTTAGGAGCTACATCTTCATTTGAAGGAACCGAAGCGTAGCCTTTTTGAGTTAAAAAAGTTCCCAGAGATGATTCTCCAGATAATAAATCAGTCAGTTTTAAGTTATCTAAATTATTATTTAATAAGCCTTTTACAGACGAGTTATTTATAAAATCCAGACTATTAATTGTTGAATTATTCATTCTTAGATTTGATGAAGATAATAGATAACCTAATTCAATTCTTTGTTTTTCATGAGATTGTCCATGAATATCTATTACCAACCCAGTACCGAATTGATTTTCAATTTGAGTTCTGAAAGCGTCAATTTTATTGTGGAAAAGGTTCCAATAAGGCTCTGTCATATTATCACCACAATTAGAATCATTTAAAGATCTATTTAAATCAAGTTTTTTTCTGTGTAAATCATTTAAAACGACATAAGGACTATAGCCTCTTATCTTTAATTGAGATTCTATTTCTAATGCAACGTCCCTTGTGAAACTATCTCTAACCAAAGTTGCCTGGTCACATGTTCTTGTTTGAATCCATTCAGGTTCCATATCACCCCCATGAACAGAAATAATTAATAAGGGTAAATTACCTTGACGATAATCAATAAATTGATTCCATTCAATTACTTCATTTTTTTTTATGTCAAGCTTAATTAATTCTGTTTTTTCAATTGTATTTGAACAACTGATTAAAATAAATGACAGAATATATAAATATGTTTTTTTCACAGCATGAATATAATTAAATTTCAAAAAAGAGCAAAATGATGGGATTCATAAAAAAGGCATATCAGTACTATATTTAGAATGAAGATTTTGCTCTCTATTTTCAAGAAAGAACACCAAAAACGGCAATAAATAGAAAACGCCCAGTTTATAAATTAACTCTAGTCTCAATGGTATTTGTTATATTTGAGTGAACCATAAACCAATGAATAAATTCGTTTATTAAATGATTTTTAGTTGCTTTAAAGAAACTGGGTGTATTGAAATAACAAAGAAAGAGAATAGCGGTAGTACCTATATGTTTTATTAGGATAAAGGTATTACAGCCAATAGTAATGTTGAAGACGAATATAGTTTTAGAGCTGTTCCATCTGGAGCTGTAACTAAAGAAATATATAACAAACATGAAGTTGGAGACACTTATTGTGTGGATTAAACCACGTAACGAGATCATACACAAACACGTTAGCAACAATAATTCATAAACTTACATATGAGAAAAATAATAATTTTAGGCACACTTTTTATAGGGTTAATTCTTTTGGGAATCTATCTTTATAATTTGGGGCAGAGACCAGATAGAGAATATCCTTCGTTTCCACTTCACCCTGAAAAAAAAGCCGCAACAGTTCATGACAGTATTCCTTTACAGGACGTTGTACTAGCAGGTAATAACTGGGACGGGGTCATTACCATTTTTGACCCCAATACTTTTAAAATCATAAAAAAAGTAAGTGCCATGCCCGACCGAGAGGAAAGATTTGAAGAAATGTATTCAGGCCTTAAAAGAAGTCTTTTTTCAGGTTTTATCAGAGAATATGTCGGTGAGGGCAATGATCAATTAGTCGACGACATGTTTACGTCAAATGATGGTAGGTATATTTATGCATCCAGACCAAGTTTTGCAGACGTTGTTGCCATTGATGTCAATTCAGGGCAAATTGTTTGGCGAACTCAGGTTGAGGGTCTTCGATCTGACCATTCGGCTATATCTCCAGATGGTAAAACCTTTTTAGTTTCTGCCTCAACCGCGCGAAAAGTTCATGCCATTGATGTTTCAACGGGTGAAATCATTGGTAGTTTTGAATCTGGAGACCAACCCCATGAAAATATATACTCAGAAGATGGTAAAAAAATATACCATGCCAGTATCGGTAAAGTCTTTTTCGCGTCCCCAAATCTCGACTTTTTAAAGGGGGATCGTTGGTTTCAAATTGTTGATGCTAACACCTATGAAGTGATACGCCGTGTTGATATGAAGCAAAAATTGGAAGAAGCGGGTTTTGATTGGATTGACCGAGCAATTCGTCCAATGGCCATTACCAAAGACGAAAAATTTGCTTATTTGCAAATTTCATTGTTCCATGGTTTTTTTGAATACGATATAGAGAATGATAAAATAACCCGAAAATTAGATTTACCCATTCCTGAAAAAAATAAAAATCTATCACCTGGAGACCATCTTTTAGCCTCAGGACATCATGGTATTTCTCTCAGTGGAGATGATAAAACGATATGTGTAGCGGGTACTATGGATGGTTATATCGCTATAGTAGATAGGGAAACCTTTCAATATAGGACTATTAAACTTTCTGATGATCCAAAAGAAGCAAAGCCATACTGGGTAACTTCAAGCAAAGATGGCAAAATGGCTTATGTATCTATAAGCGGTCTTGACAAGGTTTCTATATTGGATTACGCCACTGGAAAAGTAGTTGCCGAAGTTCCAGTCGGGAACCATCCTCAAAGGGTTCGAAATGGACAACTGCGGTTAAAATAAACGTTAAAGCCCCTAAAATTAATTAGATGTACATTCATATCTAACTATGCTAAAATGAAATAAAAGCTTTCTTATACCCTTGTAACATTTGTAAATAACAAAACCCTAATGTAAGCCTTCACAAATATTTGTTAATATTTAATACCGCTCTAAATCCAATGAAGTCACTCCCTAACCCTAATTTTATATTTTTTATGAACTACAAGATAACATAGAACAGCCCACTTTATCCCTTGCCCATTCTGGTCTTTTTTCAAACCATTTTTCATTTTCTGGTTGCTCAGTATATGGATTTTTCAAGAGTTGAAATAATTCATCAATTAAAGAATAATCTCCTTCGTCTGCTGCATCAATTGCTAATTGAGACATGTAATTTCTTAGTATATATTTAGGATTTACAGCATCCATTTTTTGTTTTCTTTCTTCGGATGAAATATCTTCTTGCTGAAGTCTAACCTCATAATTTAAAAACCAAAACGACCATTTATTTTTCTCTTCTTTAGTAACAGTATCAAAATCATAAAATGCTTTTTCAATCAATTGTAAACCCCCTTTTTTATTAGTAAAACGACTCAAGTTTCTGAAGAAAATAGTCATATCTGTTTCTACTAATTGTAAGTTGTCTTCTAAATCCTGAATCAATTCTACATCATTTTTATCCGAAGTAAACAGCCCTAATTTCGATTTCATCATCTGTAAAGATTTCTCTTCAAAATCATTTTTATATTGTTCTAAAATGGTTTCTAGAGGTTCAACTTCTTCAATTATCGGATATATCGCATTTGCTAATTGATATAAATTCCATAAACCTATATTTGGTTGATTTCCATATCGGTATCTTTTATGTTGGCGATCTGTTGTGTTTGGAGTCCAGCCAAAATCAAAACCTTCTAGCCAACCATAAGGTCCAAAATCGATCGTTAAACCTAAAATGGACATGTTATCAGTATTCATAACTCCATGAACAAAACCAACGCGTTGCCAATGAATAATCATCTCTAATGTGCGTTCTGAAATGGCAGCAAAAAAGTTGATGTAGTTTTCTTTTGATGGTTCTCCCAAATGCGAAAAATGATGTTTAATTGTGTAATCCACTAAACTTTTTAAATTTTCGACATCTTTTCTAGCTGTAAAAATCTCATAATTTCCAAAGCGTAAAAAACTCGGAGAAATTCTAGAAACAATTGCGCCTTTTTCATATGCTGGATTCCCATCATATAAAACATCACGTAAAACATCATCACCAGACAAACTTAATGATAATGCACGTGTAGTTGGCACACCTAAATGAAACATTGCTTCACTGCATAAATACTCTCTAATAGAGGAACGCAAAACAGCTAAACCATCTGCAGTTCTTGAATATGGAGTTTCACCAGCACCCTTTAATTGTACTTTCCAATTTTTATTTTGATGTTCAACCTCAAATAAGTTAATGGCTCTTCCGTCTCCTAATTGTCCCGCCCAATTCCCAAATTGATATCCGCCATAGCAAATAGAAAACGGTTTTGTCTTTGGGTATATTTCATTTCCTGTAAAGATATTTTTAAAGAATTCTGATGTTGTTTCTTCTTCTGAAATATTTAATTTAAAAGCCATTTCTTGCGAAACGTGCATCACTTTTGGGGCTTTTGTTTTCTTCGGATTTGTATAAGAAAATACTGCCTTAGCAACTTGTCTTCTTGAGTTTTCTAAATTAGAATCTGCAGGCAATTCTGATGTAAAAGTGTTTGCGATATTTAGGTTCATGTATCTTAATTTTTGGAGCAATTAGTTGTTTGGAAATTTAAATAAGCTTATGTTGTTCCTGTAATGGCAGACTTAAGTTAATACAGACTTAAAAGGTCACATGGGAATAGATATTTCGTCATTTTATTAAAAAAAATTAAATACAAATAGAATACTTTATATAATAATACGTTTCCTAAAACATTTTTTACGGAATTTTTAAATAAGGAGGGTTTATTACTCTTCTATCTTCTTCTATCATTGGTCTAAGTATATGATTATGCACCCTTTTAGTCTAGGGGGTCAAAAAATTGAATAGGGGTATAACCTTTTGTCTCTAGATATATGAATAATATAGAATTTCAAAAAAGATTAAAAAACGACTAAAATCAATCAAAAATGGTCAAAAAATGTCAAAAATGAGTCAAAATTAAGTAAAAATAACAAAATTTAATTTAACTTATGATTGAATATTATCCAAACTCGTTTAATTTTCTAAAATTGTAACCATAGCATAAGTATCCAATTTACATTACTTCAATAGTTATCTCCTTGTTCCATCAAAATCACTTTCAAATGTTTTATTAACTATTGAAAGAAATGTATTGGATACTTTACCTACTTCTTTAATTTCAAGGTTATTACGTGAGAGTTTAGGAACCAATGCAGGCAGCACATATTTAATTGAATAACTACTTTTCATTTCAGCAGTATAATAACACTTCTGTTGAAAAGGAATCATTAAGTCTTTGAGCCTTTTTACAATACATGTTAACTCATTTATTCTAATTTAAATGGCAAACTTTATAAGAAAATATTACTGAAAAATTAAAAGCCCTAAATAAGGAATTATAAAGGTAAATAAGTATTTAATTTTACCATATTATAAGCTTAGGCTAGTTAATATTTATCGCTTTTAGGAATGACTGATCCATGAGGGTCTAGTCTTGCATCACCTAAAATTTCTTTCATTCTATTAAAAAAATTAGAATTTTCAATATGTTCAATTTCTTCTGCAATTTCGTGAACTTCATCTATATTAAAATTCATTTCGTTTACTAAATAAAGTTCGATTAATCTATGTTTAGATGTTATTTCAATTGCTTTTATTCTTCCTTTTTCAGTCAACAATATTGGTTTATAGGGCTTTGTGTCAACAAATCCCATTTTAACTAACTTATTTATCATATTTGACACAGTAGACTTGCTAACTTTAAAGCTTTCACTTAAAGCAGTTACTTTAATTTCAATATCTTTTTCTTCAAACCTGTAAAGAGATTTAAGATAGTTTTCTTTTTCAATTGTTTTTTTCATACAAATGTTTGTTACTGTAAAACATTTTATTAGTTTTGTAGTGTAAAACAAATATTTATGTTAATTAGACTTTTTTTTATTTTCATTCTTTCTCAAAATCTAATATCTCAAGTACCTTTTGTGAAAGGTACTGTTTTTTCGAAAGGTCAACCACTTGAGGGGGCTTCTGTAATTGTTACTGGATCAAATAAAGGGACAATAACAGATGCTTCAGGTATTTTTAATTTGGACATATCTGGTATAAAAAACCCCAGAATAATTATCTCATATTTAGGATATAAATCCTTCATTAAAAAATTAAATTTAAAAAAATTAAATTTAGGAAATATTATTCTAAAATTAGACGATCAGCTTGATGAAGTAGTAATTTCAGGAACTTTAAAGCCGGTTTCAAGGCTTGACAGTCCTGTTCCTGTGGAAGTATATTCACAAACATTTTTTAAGTCCAATCCTACACCTTCTGTTTTTGAGGCATTGGAGATTGTAAATGGTGTTCGCCCTCAATTAAATTGTAATGTTTGTAGTACAGGAGATATTCATATAAATGGTCAAGAAGGTAGCTATACGATGATCTTAATTGACGGACTACCAATAGTCAGTGGTCTTTCAACAGTATATGGGCTTTCCGGAATCCCCCAAGCATTAATTGATCGAGTAGAAATTGTCAAAGGACCTGCATCAACTCTTTATGGCTCTGAAGCTATTGGAGGTGTTATTAATTTGATAACTAAAGTTCCTGAAAATACTTCAAAAATATCATTTGATTCTTTTGTTTCAGGTTGGGGAGAGAGTAATACAGATTTAGGTTATCGTTATAATATTTCAGATAATTCAACAGGATTACTTGGCATTAATTATTATAATTTTTCTAATCCCATAGATAATAATGAAGATGGTTTCACTGATTTAACATTGCAAGATCGGATATCAATTTTTAATAAATTTAGAATTGGTAAAAAGCTATCGTTTGCCAGTAGGTATGTATATGAAGACAGGTGGGGAGGTCAAACTAATTGGAGCAAAAAGAATAGGGGTGGAAATGAAGTTTATGGAGAAAGTATATATACAAGTAGATTTGAGCTCTTCGGTAATTATAAATTTAATAGTGAATTATCTTTTCAATTTAGCTTTAATGATCATTCACAAAATTCAGTATATGGATCTACAATTTTTAATGCCAATCAGGCTATAACTTTTGGTCAATTCATTTGGAATAAAAGTTTAAAACAAAATGATTTTCTTTTAGGATTAGCCTATCGACATACAAGATATAAGGATGACACAACAGCTTTTTTTAATGAAAATATTCATTTACCAGGAATTTTTATTCAAGACGAATTTAAAATCAATGAACAAAACACTCTTTTATTGGGGTTACGATATGATTATAACTCTATCCATGGAAGTATTCTAACTCCAAGACTAAACTATAAATTGAGTAATTTGGAACGTTCTTCTACATTAAGATTTAGTCTTGGATCTGGATATAGAGTTGCTCAAGTTTTTACTGAAGATCACGCGGCCTTAACTGGAGCGAGAGACATTGTTTTTTTAGATGATTTAGATCCGGAAAGATCTTGGAATGCAAACATAAATTATGTAAAAAAAATATATTTAAAACAAGGTCATATTTTAGATTTTGATGCAAGTATTTTTAGAACAATTTTTTCTAATAAAATTGTGCCAGATTATGACTTTAACCCTAATCAAATAATTTACGATAATCTTAATGGTAAGTCAATCACTCAAGGGGCTTCTTTAAACTTGAATATCTTATTTTTAAATAATCTTAGAATTAACTTAGGAGCTACTTACATAGATTCTTTTATTAAAAAAGATGGATTAAGTGTAATACCATATTTAACAGAACGTTTTCAGGGAGTTTGGAAAATTCAAAAAAACATATATTCTTCAAATTTAATAATTGATGTAACAGGGTCAGTAATTGGTCCTATGAAATTACCACTTTTAGGAGAACTCGATCCAAGAGATTCGTTCTCTCCTACTTTCAACATAATTAATATTCAGTTAACTAAAATTTGGAAAAATAGTTATGAATTTTACGGAGGGATTAAAAACCTACTAGACTTTACTCCTGCCAAAAATAGTATCGCACGGTCATTTGATCCTTTTGATAAAAATGTACTTTTTAATCAAAACGGACAAGCAGTTTCGACGGAGAGTAATCCCTATGCATTGACTTTTGATCCAACCTATGTATTTGCCTCAAATCAAGGAATTAGACTTTTCTTAGGATTTAGATGGAAATTAGACTGAAAAAAAGTTAATTTAACTGAGGTATTAGATGATAAATTAAATCAATTTATTTTTACCATGTGTTAACCTATTTTTCTGGACTAAATCCGTCAATTGGATTATGTCAGAAGTACAGGTTAATATTTTAGAAACAAGTTATGATTTAGATCGCTTAAATAAGATCCGGGCATAAGAAAAGTAGCATAATGTCAAGATCTTATAATTTCATTTTTGAGATATTTTTAACTGTTTTTGATCATTTTACTGCCTTTTAGTAATTAACACAATCTACCTCACGATAGTAAATAGTTAATCTGTTTTGATACGGTTAATATTTATTAACACTACTAAAAAATAGTGTTATTGTTTTAAAAAAGTATAATTTATTAAAACTATAAAGTTTATAGTAGCATAAAAAATTGCAGGAAGCATCATTAAGGGCTGATCTTTAATTTTTATACGAACACCAATTGCAGAAAGCATAAACAACAATAAAGAGGCTGAAGATAAAGGTATAAGTGGCTTAAAATATAAGCCAATGAGAAGACCTAATCCACCAATAAACTGAAGTCCTCCAATCAAAAGACGTTGTTCAGGATACCCCCAGCGCTCATATTCAACTATCATTTTTTCGGAAAAAAAAGAGGATATTCCATAGATAATAAATGAAATCCCAGAAATGAGGATGAGAATTAGGGTGAATTTCATATTTTAAAGCAAACCGTAGTCTACTGCAGCTACAAATAGTGACAATATTAAAAGCAAGAAAGAGGGGATATATTTTGATAAGGGGTTCTTTACTTTAATATGCGCAATTTGAGCACAGACCATCAAAAAAGCCATTAGTAAAGCTGAAATAAAAACCACTTCCTTATAAAAAATCCCAACAATTAATAATGTTGCTAAAGCGATTTTTGAGGCACCCACCATACTTCTAACTAGATCAGATATATCATATTGTTTGAATTCGACGACAATATTATCAAAGCGAAATACCCAAACAATTAAAATTGAAATTGCAATGATGAGCTGAGCTAGAATAGCAATATTTTCCATAATCTTAAATATAAGAATTTAATACTTGATTTCTTTAATAATAACTAATTTGTTACAATTCCAGATCATCTTTATTAAGGCCTGAAAAAAATATACGGAATTAAAATTTATTATCTATAAATCAATACTATAAAAAAGCTACTTCTTTTTTTATCGTTTTATTACACTTCTATCAAGCTTTCCAGGAGAAACCCTCTAATTGCAACTAGTAACCCTTAATTCTACCTCCGCAGTAAATATATATCTGAAAATACCCTAATATCAATACTATATATTGAAAATTATTTTAGGTAATTAAGAATCATAACATTTAAATAATAAAATATAACACTTAATAATGCTATTGTATATTTGTGTTTAGTAATAACAAATGATGCCGAAAAAAACTGATTTCTTGTTATTTGTAGTATTGATTATTTTATCTTTAAATGTTACTGCTCAAGATATTTATGAACCAAAAAAAGTTGGGGTTGATCAAATTATTATAGATGGAGTATTAAGTCCAGGTGAATGGGAAAATGCTTTAGAAGTAATAATAGATTTTGAAGTAAATCCAGGAAATAATATTCCGGCAAAAACTGAAACCAAAGGATATATTAGCTACTCCGATAAATATCTTTTTATTGCATTTTATGCGAAAGGTGATCCAAATAATATTCGTGCCTCAGTTAGATCAAGAGATGATTTTGGAATGATAGGGGATGATTTTGTTTTAGTAAGATTTGATACTTATGCAGATGGAAGGAATAATTTTCTTCTCTTGTCAAATCCTTTTGGAAGTCAGTTAGATGCAAGGGCAATAAATGCTCTTACTGATGAAGAAAGATATGATGTTAGTTTTAATTTAGATTATAAAACTGAAGGAAAAATTGTAGAGGATGGATATCAAGTTGAGTTTAAAATTCCTTTTTCATCCATTCCTTTTCCTAGTGGTAAAAATCAAATTTGGAATTTTAATCTTACGCGTCAGTATTTTAAAGATGGAAATACAATCGACACAAGAAGTCAACCTTTTGACAGAACGAATACATGTCAGGTTTGTCAAACTACGGATCGCCTAGTCTTAAAAGATATAGTTTTTGAAGGGCGAATTGAATTATTGCCATTTATTGCGGGAAGTCAAAGTGGTGAACGTCTAAAAAGAAATGGAGTTTTAAAATATAATAAGTTTAAACCAAATGCAGGTTTGGGGCTCAACTTAGATCTAAATAAAAATAGTTCGCTTGAGCTTACTTTAAATCCTGATTTTTCTCAAGTTGAGGCAGATATTTCCCAAATTGATATAAATTCTTCTTATGCTTTGGAATATCCCGAAAGAAGACCTTTTTTTAATCGTGGAACAGATATTGTAAAATTTACTAGTGGAGCTTTTTATTCAAGATCCATAAATAATCCATTAGTTTCATCTAAACTTCTAAGTCAAGGGAAAAAGTCAAGAATCTATTTTTTAAGTGCTTTAGATCAAAATTCTCCATATCAAATTGCTGGAGAAGACCGCTCCTATTTTGGACAAGGAGGGAGATCTTTAATAAATGTTTTTAGATATCAAAGACTTATAAATAAAAACACAAGAGTTGGATTGATTTCTACTAATAGATATTACAATGGAGGAGGATATGGTAATTTAATTGGGACCGATGGCTGGTTCTTATTTGCAAAAAATTGGAGGTTGACATATGAAATCTTAGGTAATTTCAACAAAGAACCACAAGCTAATTGGATAGATAGCGATGATCAAATTTCTAACAGAAGCGTCAAACTAAATGAAGATCGTTATAAAGGAAGTGCCCTATATCTTCAACTTTATCGTAATACAAAGCATTGGAAGTCCTACTTTTTTTTGAGAAACATATCTCCAGAATATCAAGCTAATGTGGGTTTTGTAGTAAAAAATAACCGCCGTTGGTTAACATTATATCATGAATATCAGAATTTTTTCAATAAAAAGGGACTGCAATTTTTTAATTTAGGGACAAAAGCTGATATAAATTACACCTTTGATAATAATTTGAAAAACATTAGTCTTGACGGAATTTTTAGTATAAAAACATATTTTAATACAGAATTAAGTTACACCTATGATTGGGATATTTTCAAAAATTATCTGGGTATAAATTATAAGTATCTTGGAAAAAGTGAATTAAATTTTAAAAGTAGTCCAAACGAATTATTTTCTTTAACCCTTAGAATGACATTCGGTAAAGATTTAGCCTATAATGAGCTAATTCCTGAGGTAGGTAAAGAATTTACTTTATATGTTATGCCAATGCTTCAGTTAGGGAATAAAATCAATATCTCCCCTTCTATTCGTTATGCTCGTCTCAAGAATTTAGAAAATAATTTAGATTACTTTAATGGTTATATTTCGCGTTTCTCCGTTCGCTACCAATTTAATAACTTTTTAAATATTCGACTTGTTTCAGAATATAATGCCTTTACAGAGCGCTTTTTCGTTCAACCATTAATTCAGTGGAATCCAAAACCGTCAACAGTATTTTATGTGGGTGGAAATCAAAATTCAATAGAAGATTTCAATGACGAGTTTTATTCTCCATTTAGAATAGATAAAACACAATTTTTCTTAAAGTTTCAATATTTAATTGGTATGTAAATATTAATTATATACAAAAGGAATCAATAAAGCAGGAACGTCTATAAGTTTTCAAAAGTTTTGAAGTCTTTCAATTTCTTGTTTTGAAATCAAATTTTATTCAAATGTTTTTCTTCCAGTTTTAAAAAATCAATATCTAAATAACCTCCACTCGCATTGTCATCAGAAACTATTTGAGGTTTACCTTTAATGATTTCAATAGAATTTTGGTGTATATGTCCTGCAAAAACACCTAATAGATTAGGTGCATTAAAAATGCTTTGATAGAAATTGAAGGTCGTCT
>Ga0307986_10001650_pt1 | contig 16169 bp, 16 predicted proteins | sample EllFjometageno82_FD_203170 | JGI IMG/M metagenome (GOLD analysis project Ga0307986, IMG submission 203170) | Marine microbial communities from Ellis Fjord, Antarctic Ocean - #82 | ecosystem: Environmental > Aquatic > Marine > Unclassified | place: Southern Ocean | collected 2014-10-09
TAAAATTTGTAGGACTTCATCAAAAAAGAAAACTTAGAGCGGGAGACCTTTCTTTTGGACAGCAAAAATTACTAGAACTTGCTATGGCATTAATGAATGAGCCTAAAATGCTTTTATTAGATGAGCCCACAGCTGGAATTAATCCTACATTAATCAATGGAATTATTGATCGTTTGATTACTGTTAATAAAGACTATGGAATTACCTTGTTAGTCATAGAGCATAATATGAAAGTAATCATGAATTTAGCACAAAGAGTTTTTTGTTTAGCACACGGTCAAATGTTAGCAAATGGAACTCCAGATGAAATTAAAAATGATAAGCGTGTGCTCGACGCTTATTTGGGAGCTCAATAATGTCAAATCAATATGATGTATTAGGAAAAGCACCAGGGCCAGAAGAGTTAAAAAAATTATCTCCTGATAATAATCATGTAACGATAAAAAAATTATCAGCTGGTTATGGTAAAATGGAAATACTTCATGATTTTGATTTGTACGCAGGTAAAGCCCAGTCATTATGCTTGATTGGACCTAATGGTGCAGGAAAATCTACGATACTTCATTCAATTTACGGTTTTACAAATATTTTTTCAGGACAAATTGAAATTGATGGAAAAGAAATTACACATTTAACTCCAGCTCAAAAACTTACATCATGTGGTATTGCATATATTCTTCAAGATAATTCTGTTTTTCCAGATATGACAGTTGAAGAAAATTTATTGATGGGTGGTTATGCTAAAGAAAATACAGACGAGTCTTATCAAGAAGCAGAAAGAATTTTTGAAAAATATGAAAGATTAAGAAATAGAAGAAATCAACCTGCTAAGGTTTTATCAGGTGGTGAAAGAAGATTGTTAGAAATTTCTAGAGCATTAGTTATGAAGCCGGCAGTCTTACTTGTTGATGAACCCTCTATTGGTTTAGAACCAAGATACATTGATATGGTTTTTGAAATTTTAAGAGATCTTCAAATTACAGAAAAGAAAACGATTATTTTAGTGGAACAAAATGCAAAAAAAGGGCTAGAATTTGCAGATATTGGTTACGTTCTAGTGTCAGGACAAACTGCTATTGCTGGTAAAGGAGATGATTTATTAAAAAATCCCGACGTTGGTAGACTATTTCTTGGTGGCTGATGATTAATGCAAAGTATTTTTTTAAAGGCTATATCTCCATTAAAGGAGCTAACAGTCCGGCGATTGCATTGTTCGCAAGTTTTTTAGCTATTGGAGCTTTATTTAAAAGTATAGGTCTTAATATTCAAGAAAGTATTTTTTCAACATTTTTAACCTACGCATTACCAGGCTCATTAATAATGGCTGAATCTTTAATTGTAGGAGCTTCTTTATTAAATATTTTTTTGGCAGTTTGGCTTGTTAATGCAAGACTCTACCCGATGACTGTATCACTATTTCCATTACTTGCTCATAAAAGCCAACCAAAACTAAAGTACTATTTAGCTTGTCACTTTATTGCTGTTTCTGCTTGGCTAATAATGAAAGAAAATTACCAGGTAGTTGAAAGAAAATATCGTTTAGATTTTTGGATTGGCGTAGGTGCAGCAAATTTGTCAGTTGCTGTCTCTGCTACTGCATTTGGTTTTTTTATAGCAGACTATCTAAACAAAGACATGATGATAGGATTAGCAATAGTAAACCCAGTTTATTTTACGTGCGTAATGGTTGGAGCTATGAAAACAATACAGATGAGTTTAGCAGTCATATTAGGATCTGTACTTGGGATTTTATTTTATTTTATATCACCTGAATGGTGCATATTATTTGGTGGTTTTACAGCTGGAACTTTCGCTTTTTTTATAGGAGAGTTAAATGTCAATTAATATAGTATTAGCAATTTTAGTAACATCTTTAGCAACTTATATTTCAAGATTTCTTGGCGTGATAACATCTAAAAGAATAAAGGAAAATTCAAAAATTTTTAGATGGTTTAATTGTCTTGCTTACTCAACTCTGTCAGCACTACTTGCAAGACTAATTGTTTTTCCAGCCGGTGTATTAGTTGAAGTGGATTATCTTATTAGGTTTATAGTTATTTTTATTTGCTTAGTGCTATTTTTGATTTGTAAAAAAAACTTTGTTTATCCAACTGTATTATCAGCTTTTCTTTTAGCATTTTTAAGTTCAAATTTTTAAGAATTGCTTTTTCTCTTTAGTTTAACTAGTATTTAGTATGCAAAAAATAGATGGGCTAGAAATAGCAAATCACGAAAAATCTAAACGGATAATAAATATAAAGATTGAAGATAAAGTATTACAAAAATTAATGTTTCCATTTAATAAATTTGATATTACTGCACTTGAATACAAACCATTTACGAGATTTACTATTGCTAAAAGTTTAGATGATTTAACGGATAATAAGTTAAGCGTGTTGATGAATTCAATTATTAGAGACAGGAACACGGGTTGCTTTATAATCGGTCCAAAAAACGTTAATTCAAAGATTAATGATATTTTTTTAGTTAAATTGTCTACTGCCATTTCTCACTTGATAGGAAAACCAAATCAGGATGCGATGGCTGGAAAATATTATGCAAGATTTCATGTTAATCATGAAGATCAGAGCGACTCTTATTTAAGAAAAGCATACACAAATATGGATCTTCATACTGATGGAACCTATGTAAAAGAAAGAACCGACTGGTTACTAATGACAAAATTAGAAGAAAAAAATGCTCAAGGTGGAGAAACAGCCATGCTACATCTTGATGATTGGGAGCATTGTGATGGTTTATTTAAAGATCCAGTAGGAAGGCAAAACTTTATATGGGGCTCTCCCAAAAGTAAAAATATAGAATATAAAGTTGAACACTCTATATTTTCAAAAGATAGCAATGAAAGAGCGATTATATCTTATATAGACCAGTTTCCAGAACCAAAAAATATGGAACAAGGGCTATTCTTGCAAAAACTTTCAGATGGGCTTGAAGAGAGTAAAAATAAACTAGCCCTTAAAATTCCAGTAGGGTCATCAATAATTGCGAACAACTATTTTTGGCTACATGGAAGAAAACCTTTTAAGGAAAATAAAGATTTGAGTAGAGAACTTTTAAGAATCAGGGGTTCATTTTTTTTGAAAACATAAATATAGCACATCAATATTTACAACTAGAGATCGAAATAATAAATAGGGTTAATTTTTCAATAAATATGACTGTTTTACAGTCATATTTTAGTGATAAAATTGCAACATAAGCAGAATAAAGAAGTATACGCTAATTTTTGCTGGTTATTGTTATGCACCTCTATATATACTGACTATAAATAATATTAATAACTAACAAATAGGAAGATAAAATGAAAAAAATTATAACTGCAGTAATGTTTTTAGCATTGAGCACTGTCTCATCAAATGCTGCTGACTTACGAGGCGCAATAGGAAATATGACCTTAACTGGTGGTATTGCTACGAACAGTTCAGTTTGGGGAGCTTCAGCTAGAGAGAAGAACTCAAATGATGCTGGAACTGAAATTTATAACAAAGGGCACGCGGGTGTTTTCGTTGATGATTACTCTTCATACTTAATAGAGTTAGGATTAGGACAATATGTATCTGTAGGTTACGAGCATACTCCAGATTCTATTTCAACACCTGAAGCTGTTTCAAACGAAGGTAAAACAAACCAAGTTACAGCAAGTGTTAAATTTGATGATTTAAACACTACTTACATCAAACTAAATATTCCAGGTGGAATGTATCTTAAAACTGGTACAACTACAGTTGATTTAAAAATCAATGAAACTGCTAACAGTACTTACAAAGATGTATCTGCTGATGGATCAATGGTTGGAGTTGGTTACCAAAGATTTCTTGGTGATTCAGGATTCGGATTTAGATTTGAAGGTGCATACTACGAATTTGACAACGTTAAGACTGATAACGGTGCGGCAACTGCTACAGCTGCAAACGGTGGTCTAAATGAAATCTCAGCTAAGAACCTAGAAGGTCTTTCTGGTAAGGTTGCATTAACGTACACTTTCGGAAAAAACTAAGATCAAGTAGATTAAGTTTTTAGTATTATTTTAAGATAGCTGGCAACATTTATGTTGCCGGCTATTTTTATTTATAGTTAAAAAATGTAAACTTGTTACAATTCAAAAAGTAATGAATATAGGCTTTATTGGAACAGGAAAAATAGCATCATCAGTAATTGCTGGAATTTGCAATTCTAAGATCTCTTGCACAAAAATATTAATATCCCCTAGAAACAATGTAATTGCTCAAAAACTAAAAAAAAAATTTAAAAAAGTAAATATAGCAAAAAATAACCAGGAAATAATTGATTTATGTAATTGGATTTTTTTATCTATTACACCTTCAGTAGGTCAGAAAATTATCAAAGATTTAAAATTTAGAAAAAATCATACAATAATTAGCTTTATTTCAACAATAACATTAGCAGATCTTAAAAAGGCAGTGAAAGTTAAAGCGCAAATTGTGAGGGCAATACCCCTACCTCCAATTTCATTAAAAAAAGGACCTGTTCCAATTTGCCCCCCTAACACAAAGGTAAAAAATTTTTTTAATAAAATTGGAACAACCATCGAAATTAAGGATGAAAAGTCTTCAATTAGCTTCTGGGCTACCTCAGGAATGATGGCACCTTTTTACGAACTCTTAAGAGTGATGATAGATTGGTTAGTTAAAAGGGGAGTTAAAAGAGATGATGCTCAAAAGTATATTACATCTCTCTTTTCGGCGTTAGCAGAGGATGCTGTGGTAAATTCTAAAAAAGACATAAAGCATTTAGTAAAAGAATCTCAAACTCCAAAGGGTTTAAATGAACAAGGTGTTAAGGAATTAACAAAAGCTGGTTTCTATAAAAAACTAGAAAAAACACTTAACAATATTCATAAAAGATTAGATAAATAATATTTTATGAGTGAAAATATTTTACAAATTGAAAATTTATCTAAGTATTTTGGTGGTTTAGCTGCTGTTTCAAATTGTTCTTTAAAGATAAAAAAGGGAACAATTACTGGGATAATAGGTCCTAATGGATCAGGCAAAACTACTTTGTTTAATTTAATTGCAGGAAATCTTAAAGCATCAAACGGTAAAGTTTTATTTAATGAAGAAGATGTAACAGATGTTCCGTCTTATGAATTATTTTCAAAAGGAATATTAAGAACTTTTCAAATTGCACACGAATTTACTAATCTTTCTGTACTTGAAAATTTAATGATGGTACCTGCAAATCAATCTGGTGAAAACTTAATGACAGCCTTGTTAAAACCAAGCTTAGTCAGAACTGAAGAGCTTGTCGTAAAGCAAAAGGCCCAAGATGTTGTAGATTTTTTAAATCTAAAACATTTATCTAATGAATTAGCTGGAAATTTATCTGGAGGACAGAAAAAACTATTAGAACTAGGAAGAACCATGATGGTCGATGCTAAGCTCGTGTTACTTGATGAAGTAGGCGCCGGTGTTAATCGAACATTGCTTAAAGATTTAGGTACAGCAATAATTAAGCTAAATAAAGAAGAGGGATATACATTTTGCATGATTGAGCATGACATGGAATTTATAAGTAGATTATGTGATCCAGTTATTGTTATGGCTGAAGGTTCTGTTCTATTTGAGGGAACTGCAGAAGAAGCTAAAAAAGATGAAAAGGTTATTGATAGCTATTTAGGCAGAGGATCTAAAATAAAGGATGAAATTTAATGGCTTTTTTTGAAGGTTTAAAAATGACAGGTGGATATGGAACGGGACCAGATATTATTAACTCTTGTTCTGTTGATGTGAATAAAGGGGAGATAGTCTCAATCCTAGGACCCAATGGCGCTGGTAAATCTACAGCCATGAAAGCATTACTTGGTCTTATAAATTTAAAATCAGGTGCTGTTATTATTGATGGAAAAGATATTACAAACTTTTCACCTCAAGATAGAGTTAGAGAGGGTATTTCGTTTGTACCACAAACAAAAAATGTTTTTTCAGGCATGAGTGTTGAAGAAAATCTAGAAATGGGTGCTTATTTAAGAGATGATGATTATCAGAATATTATAGAGGAAATTTATGAACTTTTTCCAATATTAAGAGAAAAAAGAAATCAGTTAGTTGGCGAGTTATCAGGTGGTCAAAGGCAACAAGTTGCTCTTGGAAGAGCATTAATGATCAAACCATCAGTTTTAATGTTAGATGAACCCACAGCAGGTGTATCCCCAATAGTAATGGATGAATTATTTGACCATATCATTAAAGTAAAACGAACTAATGTTGCAATATTAATGGTTGAGCAAAATGCAAAACAAGCTCTTAATATTTCTGACAGAGGATATGTATTAGTTACTGGAGAAAATCGTTATTCAGGTACGGGCAAAGAATTATTAAATGATCAAAGAGTAAGAAGCTCATTTTTAGGAGGATAGTATGGATTTTTTAAATGCCATTATATTATTATTAAATTATATTTTTGTTCCAGCCCTTACTTATGGTTCACAGTTAGCACTTGGTGCGATATTTGTAACCTTAATTTATGGAATTTTAAGATTTGCAAATTTTGCTACAGGAGACATGATGGCATTCGGAACGATGATAACTATTTTAATTACCTGGTATTTTCAGTCAATTGGGATTTCTTTAGGTGTTTTACCAACCGCCCTTATTGCAATACCTTTTGCGATAATCTTTATGATTGGGTACATGCTTTTTATAGATAAATTTGTATTTAGATATTATAGAGTTAGCAAAAGCCCTCCTGTTCAGCTTGCAATGGTTAGTATTGGTGTAATGTTTGTGACACAAGCCGTAGTTAGGATAATTATTGGCCCAAGTGACAGAAGATTTTTTGATGGGGAAAAATTTATTATTAAAGCAAGTGAATTTAAAGAAATGACAGGGCTTAATGAGGGTTTAGCAATTAAATCTAGTCAAGTATTAACAATATTCATAACATTAGTACTGGTCTCTATTTTATTTTGGTTTTTAAATAAAACTAAAACAGGAAAAAGTATGCGTGCTTATTCAGATAATGAAGATCTAGCTCTATTGTCAGGAATTGACCCCAAAAGAGTAGTTATGATTACGTGGATTATTGCGGGTATTTTGGCGACAATTGGTGGAGCTTTGTATGGTTTGGATAAAAGCTTCAAACCTTTCACTTACTTTAACAATATGTTGCCAATTTTTGCTGCAGCAATTGTTGGTGGTATAGGAAACCCATTTGGAGCATTTTTAGGTGGGTATGTCATAGCTTTTTCAGAGATATTTATAACTTACGCATATAAGAAATTTTTTATGTATATTTTACCAGAAAGTATGGAGCCAGAAACATTAGTGCAATTATTATCAACCGATTATAAATTTGCTGTATCATTTTCTATATTAGTGATTGTTTTGCTCTACAGACCAAATGGCATATTTAAAGGGAAAGTACTTTGAGAAAGAATCAAAATATTATTTTAGCCTATGCGATAATGATGGGTTTAATTATTTTAGTTGGAATATTTCAATCATGGAATGTTGCGCTTTCAATTTTTAATATGTGTTTAATTTCTGCAGTGATGACAATGGGGGCAAATGTACAATGGGGTTATGCAGGTTTAATTAATTTTGGTCTTATGGGTTATGCAGCATTAGGAGGGTTAGCTGCAGTTTTAATATCAGTTGATCCAGTTGAAGAAGCATGGCGTGCAGGCGGATTTGATATTTTAATGTGCCTATGGTTGGTAATTGCAATGATTTTTATCATTAGATTCATCTTAAAAAATTTTGAAAAAACAAAAATAAGAACTTATGGAATAGCTGGAATTATAATCGCTGGAATTATAATTATAAGAATCACTTCTGAATCAGGCATTGAGGCAATAGAAGCAGTAAACCCAGCAACAACAGGGTTTCTTGGTGGCTTAGGTTTGCCGATAGTATTTTCATGGATAGTTGGAGCTTTCTTTGCTGCTGGATTAGCATTTATAGTAGGTAAGGTTGCTCTTGGTTTACGTGCAGACTACCTAGCTATCGCTACATTGCTTATTTCAGAAATTGTTATTGCTATAATCAAACATGAAGATTGGTTAGCAAGAGGCGTCAAAAATGTAATTGGATTAGATCGACCAGTTCCTTATGAGGTCAATCTTCAAGAAACTGAATGGTTTATAAATTTAGTTGCAAAATTTAATTCAGGTAAATTAGAATTAATTTCTAATATTGCAGATAAACAGGCTGCACTTAATCAGTTGGTTATTGAGGGGTCCTCTGTTTTTGTGAAACTTTGTTACTCAGGTTTATTTTTGATAGTAGTTATAGCTTTATTAATAGTTACACAAAAAGCACTTTATTCTCCCTGGGGAAGAATGATGAGAGCCATAAGAGACAACGAAGAAGCAGCCAATGCAATGGGTAAAAATGTTGTCAAACAACACTTGTTAATATTTATTTTAGGTTCAGCAATTGTTGGTATTGCAGGCGCTATGCTTGTAACACAAGATGGTTTATTCACACCAGGTAGTTACCGACCTATGAGGTATACTTTTTTAATTTGGGTAATGGTAATTGTTGGAGGTAGTGGAAATAATTTTGGAGCAATTCTAGGTGGTTTCGCAGTGTGGTTTTTATGGATAGAAGCAGCTCCAATATCACTATTTTTGATTAATTTTTTTACACTTTGGCTTCCGGAAACAAATGTTTTAAAAGTTCATTTAATTGAAAGTGTTCCATATTTTAGGTATTTAATGATGGGTATGGGACTCCTCTTGATTATGAGGTATCGTCCAAAAGGTATACTTCCAGAGAAAATAGAAATAAAATAAAATTACTATGAAATATATAATACTTGGAGCCGCAGTAGCATGGGCTATGTACATTGGTGACAAATATTTTTTTTAATGAATAAAAATTTATGGTTGTTGATTTTAAGTCAGATCTTTGCTTTTACTGCAGCACCAGTCACAGTTTTCTTAAGCGGTATAATTGGTTCTCAGTTTAGCCCAATAAAATCTTTAGCAACACTACCAATGGCTTTATCAATTGTAGGTGTTGCATTTTTTGCGTTTTTTGCAGCAAAAGTTATGAGTATAATTGGTCGACGAGCAGGCTTTATTTTTTCCTCAATCGGGAGCTCATTGTCATCACTGCTTGCCGCTTACTCAATAATTAGTGAAAGTTTTATTTTATATAATTTTGCATGTTTTTTACTTGGGGCAGGAGTAGCTTTTAGTCATCAGTATCGTTTTGCAGCTGTTGAAACAGTTAAAAAAGATATGGCACCTAAAGCTATATCAATAATATTATTAGCAGGAATAGGTTCAGCATTTATAGGACCAAATGCGGCCAATTTTTCAAAAGAAATTATTTCTGAGCATTTATATGCTGGATCATACATCGTACTTGCAGCCTTAACTCTTACATCAACAATTTTTCTATTTTTTTATAAAGATGGACACAAACCAAATAATATTAACAAAGAAACTTCACGAAGCTATTTAGAATTAATTTCTCAACCAAGATTTTTACAAGCATTAATTGCTTCTGCATTTGCTTATGCTGTAATGGCATTTTTAATGACAGCCACACCAATAAGTATGCATGTAATGGAAAAAATAAGTTTAACTAAAACAGGATTAGTAATTCAACTTCATATTGCAGCTATGTTTTTACCATCATTAGTTACAGGTAATTTGATAAGAAAATTTGGACATAGTAAGATAATGTATGCTGGAGTTTTCTTATTTTTGATAACAGTTTTAACCAGTTTGTTTGATCAAAATTTTATAAATTATTTAATTGCGTTAGTTTTTTTAGGATTTGGTTGGAATTTGTTATTTATATCAGGAACAAGTTTATTGGTTTTGTCATATAAAGAAAATGAAAAATTTAAAGCACAAGGCTTTAATGATTTAATAGTTTATTCAATCCAAGCAACAGCCAGTTTATCTGCAGGAGTTTTCTTAACCTTAACAAGCTGGAAAACAATGAATTTAGTTTGTCTAACTTTTTTGGTTTTAATTACTTTATCAACTCTGATAGCAGATATTAAACAAAGAAAATAAAAGTGGATTCTTTATTATATTTTGAGCTTAGTTTAATTGAAATTTATTTTGTAGTGTTTGTGGTATTTATTGCTTCAATAATAAGAGGCTTCAATGGTTTTGGCTTTTCAGCAACATGTATCTCTGGTTTTTCTTTTATTCTTCCAGCAATTGAAATAGTTCCAATTATACTAATACTTGAAGTAGTAATTAGCATTTTTATGGCTCCGTATGTATGGAGTAAAATAGATTGGAATTTTGTTTTAAAGCTACTATTAGGAATATTTATTGGCTCTCCTATAGGTCTTTATTTGTTGAAATATTTAACTTCTGACACAACACACCTATTTGTTTGTGTGCTAGTAATATTTTTTTCACTTTTATTAATGAAAGGCTATGTAAATCAAAAAATTAATAATAATTATGGAAAATTTTTTACAGGGGTAATTTCTGGAACATTAAATGGACTAACTACTTTAGGAGGAATGCCTGTTGCACTTTTTTTATTAGCCACAAGTATTCAGCCTGCTATAATTAGAGGCTCATTAGCAGCATTGTTTTTTCTAACAGATATTTACGCTTTTATTCTTAGTTTTTTTGCCGGGATTGTAGATCTCACAACTATTTATAGGACTATTCCACTGATCATTATTTTGCCAATTGGTGTTTATATTGGTGATAAATTATTTGTTAAAAGTAAAGAAGAGACCTATAGAAAGTTTGTTTTTTACTTTCTAATATTCATCTCAATATTTGGTTTTTTTAGAATTATTAATAACATTTAAATATAAGTATTTGTAAAGTGCAGCTATATGAGTTCCATTATTAAATTTATTATTTTTAATTAAATTAATAATTTTATTTTTTGTAAAAAAATGTATTTTTATTCCTTTTCAGGATTGTTAACCTTAGTAATTTTCTTTGAACAAAAACAATGTGCTTTAGAGCTCATCCTTCCTGGTTCTTCATAAAATTCTATCAATTTTTTGGTTCCATTAAGGATTTATAGCTAGTTTCTTCTAATAACTCCCTAGCAGCACTTTTTTTTGGTTTTTCATTAAGATCTACCAAGCCACACGGAAATTCAAAATTGATTTTATTTATTGCCTCACTTTTTTGAGAAACTATTAAAAATTTTTTTTTATCTTTTATTTAAAATTTATTAATATAAAAAAACCCCCTAGCAATTTTCACTGCTAGGGGGTTTAAAATTAAGATTTTAATTATCTTTGTTTTTTATTTCTAAATTTTCCGCCTTTGATTTCTTTTTCTAAAAAAGAACCTTCAGCTTCACCAACATCAGTAAAAGTAACTCCAGTTGCACCTTCGTAATCAACTTTTTTACCTTGTGCTAGTAAATCTAAACCTTTTTTAAGTTCACCGGGGTAAATTTTAGTTCCAGGACCGTTAGCAACAGCCATTACATTTTTAGCAATAGAAGCCCTATCAGCTGATCCACCTGCTTGCATCGCAAGAATAATTAAAGCTGCTGCATCATAAGATTCACCTGTATAAGGTCCAGATGAGTCGATACCGGCTGCTTTAGCAACAGACGTAAAAGTACCCGCTGTTTTTTTATTCATAGAACCAGGCAATGAACCAAAAGATTTATTTAAATCTTTTCCAAAAGCATCAGTTAACGCGTCACCGATCATACCATCAGATAAAATAAATTTATCAAATGCACCAGAATCTAAAGAGCCTTGAATAATTCCTTTTCCACCTTGGTCAAGATAACCGATTACTGCTACTGCATCACCACCTGCTGAAGCTAAAGTAGCTACTTCAGATGAGTAATCAGCTTTTCCATCTTCATGAGCAGTTACTACGGTTACTTTAATACCATGTGCTTTTACAGCTGCTGCATAAACATCAGCTAGACCTTTTCCATAGTCATTATTTGTGTAAGTAATAGCAACACTCTTAATTCTTCTGTCTTTTGTAATATTTGCTAAAACTTGTCCACCTCTAGCATCAGAAGGAGCCGTTCTAAAAAAGAATCCCTTGTCATCTAAAGTTGTAAGTCCCGGAGATGTTGCTGAAGGTGAAATCATTACCACACCATTTGGAACAGCAACGTTTGATGCAATTGCACCAGTTACACCTGAGCAGTCAGCACCCATTATAGCCGCAACTCCTTGTGCAATAACACCTTCTGCTGCTGCTGTCGCTGCTGCTGAGTCAACACAAGTTGAGTCTGCTCTTACTACTGAAATAGTTTCTCCACCTAGTAGCGAACCTGAGTCAGAAGCCTCTTTAAATGCAAGCTCTGCAGATGCAGCCATAGCTGGTGTTAGAGATTCAATAGGACCAGTAAATCCTAAAATAATTCCCATCTTAACTTCTGCGTATGTACTCGTTGTAAAAGTTGAAACGAGTATAAATGCAGCAATAAATAGTTTTTTCATTATTTTCCTCTTTATTTGTTAGCAATTTATAAAAACAAATTAAAGCCTATTTAGACAAATTTTCAATAGATGATTTATTTTAGTAGAAGATTTACCTTATTTTTTGAAGCCTAAAGACCGAAATGATCACAATTGCACCACCAATCGCACTAAGTAAGGTAGGAATTTCTCCAAAAATAAAAAAAGTTAAGATCAAACCAAATATTGGGAATAATGAATAAAAAGGCATAACTTTATTAATTGAATAAAACTTATAAAGATAAAACATAGACGTGTGAGCAATTACCGAAACTACTATTCCATTATGAAGTAATAGGAGCCAAGTATTAATATTAATATTCATTAAATGAGAAATTGTATTGCCTTCAGAAAAAATTGAAAATAATAAAATTGTTATAAAACCAATAAATCCCATTATCATATTTGTAAATTTTACATCAATTTCTTTAATATATCTCGAAAACACATTCGAAATTGCATAAAAAAAAGCTGAAATACTGCATAAAAAAATTGCATAGATTTCTCCTTTTAAATTTGGATCGTATCCAATTAGAAAAATTCCAAAAAAAGAAATCAATATTAATGACCATTGTTTTATATTAACTTTTTCACCAAGAAAAATAGAACTAGCAAGAATTGCAAAAGGTATTGCAAGTTGAGCTCCAATAATAATTGGGGCAACAAAAGTTGCTTTTCCCAGGGATAAATTTAAAAAAAAAATAACACCAAAGCCCATAGATAATGAAAAACCTGCTAAGGGAAAGAAATATTTTTTATTTGGAATTTTGAATTTACAAAATGGAAGAAGACAAACAAAAAGTATAAACATTCTTAAAGACCCAGCTAGCATTGGAGGTAAGGATGTATTTAAAGCAAGTTTATTAATTGGATATGAACTTCCAAAAATAAACATAATAAACAAAACTAAAAGATAATGTTTTGTAGTCAAATAATTAACCCATGGTAAATGGATCTATCATCGGTTTATCCGAAGAATTAAACCATGTTGTCTTTATTCTTGTATACTCTTTGATAGATTCAATTCCAGCTTCTTTACCATAACCACTATCTTTAATTCCACCGAATGGAGCCATAGGTGAAATTAATCTATATGTATTTACAAAAACTATTCCAGCTCTAACTGCTTTAGAAACCCTTATCCCTCTACCAAGGTTTGTAGTATAAACTCCAGAAGATAAACCATATTTATTATCATTCATTAGCTTAATAGCCTCTTCTTCTGTATCAAATTTCATTACGGATAATACCGGACCAAATAATTCATTTTCCGCTGTAGGCAGGTTGTGATTTTTACACTCAATTATTGTTGCTGGAAAATAATATCCTTTATTAAATATATTAGATCTTTTTCCTCCACACCTAATTTTCCCGCCCTGATCAACGGTATCTTTAATACTTTTTTCTATATATTCTAATTGTTTAAAACTATTTAAAGGACCCATTTGAGTATCCTTGTCCATTGGTGCGCCTAGCTTTATTTTTTCTGCTTTTTTTATTAATTTTTCCAAAAATTCATCATAGATTTTTGATTGAATATAAAGTCTTGATCCTGCAATACAGCTTTGACCACTTGCACCAAAAATACCAGCCGTAATTCCGTTGAGAGCATTTTCTTGCTCTGCATCATTAAATACAACAACTGGACTTTTACCACCAAGTTCTAAGCTTACTTGTGATAAATTTTCAGCAGAATTTTTTACAATATGTTTTGCCGTTTCTGGTCCACCTGTGAATGCAATTCTCTCCACAAGATCGTGTGTAGTTAGAGCTTTACCACATGGCTCACCTAAACCTGTAATTATATTAACTACTCCTTTGGGCATTCCAGATTTTTCAATTAATTTTGCAAATTCTAATAAAGTTACAGGTGCAAGCTCAGAAGCTTTTATTACCACTGTATTTCCCATTGCTAATGCAGGTGCAAGCTTAACAGCAGTTAATAGCATTTGAGAATTCCATGGAATGATTGCAGCTACTACACCGATAGGTATTCTTGTTGTTGTAACTTGCATATCTGGTTTATCTATTGGCACAACAGTTCCTTCAACTTTATCTGCAAGTCCTGCAAAATAGTCATAATATTCTGCAATATAATTAGCTTGTGTTTTAGTTTCTCTAAAAATTTTTCCTGTATCAATAGTTTCAATAGTACCAAGATGTTCAGCATTCTCTCTTAATTGATCTGCTAGAGATCTTAGATATTTGGCTCTTTCTCTTGGATGTAAATTAGCCCATGAGTTCTCAAAAGCTTTTTGTGCAGCTTTGACTGCTTTATCAACATCCCTTTCATTAGCCTCAGGCACAGTTGCCCAAACTTCATTATTTTCTGGGTTTAAAGTTTCTAAAGTTTTACCAGATTCAGAGTCAACCCACTGACCATCTATGAACATTTTAAAGTTTTGAATTTTTGTCATTTAATTATTAATAAAATTTTTAAGATTTATATTAACATCATCTGCACACTCTATACTACAAAGATGTTTTCCATTATTTATTTCGATAAAACTTGAATTTATTAAATCATTAGATAAGGATTTTGACATTTCGACAGTTGAACCAGAGTCATCTGATCCCGTCATCACAAGAGTTTTAGTTTTTATATCTTTAATCATATTTATATTGTCTTGATGATAAGCAAATAATTTATAGGCTTTTAAAAAATTTAAATGATCCTCACCATCTTTTGTCAAAATTTTTATAAATTGATCATAGATTTCTGGGTGATAATTTAAATATTCATCAGTGAACCATCTTTTTAGTGCTTGTTTTGAAATAGGTCTATTTAACTTAGCCTGCTCAAATCTTTCTATAACTAAAGCCTTTTGTTGCAAAGTTCTCTTGTATGTAGTCCCAAGCAACGTTAGGGTTTTTAATTTATCCTGGAATTTTGAAGCAAAGTCCAATGCAATCAATGAGCCTAGAGAAAATCCAATAAGATTAATTTTATCTACTTTCAAAAATTTTATTAAATCATCTAATTGGTTTGAAAAATCATTTAAAGTAACCTCTTCTTTATTATAAGGAGTTTTTCCATGACCTAATAAATCATAAGAAATTATCGAATGATTATTTAAAAAATTAATTTGAGGCTCCCACATTTTATGATCTAGGCCAACACCATGAACAAATACTAATGGATCTGTATTATTATCAATGAATGAGTAATAATTTTGATTTGGATCAAAATTGTGAAGCATCAATTTATTTAGGATCTAGTCCCATTTCCTTCATATCTTGATATCTATCACCAGTTCTAGCATGCGCTCTACCACTTGATGCGCCACCAATTGCTATCACTATTTCATCATCAAAAGGGGCGTCTTGTATAGTAAATTCGTGAGTAAGATAATAAGGTCTTAGACCAGAGTCTGTTTTGTGCATCATTGGAATTGACATTTTAGACCCAGCAGGACCTCTTGTATTAGTAAAACTTAAATAAGATGTTCCACCAACAGCGTCTCTAAATTTATTTCCAAACCTTAATGTATGAATAAATGCAGATGCATGTTCAATTTCACCATTTAATCCAACAGTTCCAGCCTTACCATATGCTAAAATTTTTTCAGGAGAGCCCATTTCTTTTATTAATTCTGAGACTAAAATAGTACCTAATTTCGGAGCTAAATCTAAAATGATTGGTTTTAAGTCTTCAACAAAACCTTTTCCATGCCATGGATTTTTAAATACAGCAGCAACTGAAACTAGTAAAACAGGTTCTTTAGCTTCTTTACCACCTTCAATAA
>Ga0307986_10001652_pt1 | contig 16160 bp, 17 predicted proteins | sample EllFjometageno82_FD_203170 | JGI IMG/M metagenome (GOLD analysis project Ga0307986, IMG submission 203170) | Marine microbial communities from Ellis Fjord, Antarctic Ocean - #82 | ecosystem: Environmental > Aquatic > Marine > Unclassified | place: Southern Ocean | collected 2014-10-09
AGGTTAGAAAAAAACAATGAACCAGTTGTTGTAAGCATTCCTGGAGTTTTAGAAAATAAATATATTGGAAAGAGTGTTAATTTTTCTTACGATAATTTAAAAATTCATTTATTTGATATTAATTCAGGCCAAAGAATAAGTTAAAATGTCTAATCCGTTCTTAAACAAACCAAATTACGTAAGAATATACGGTCATCGTGGAGCCAGAGGTGAAATTGTAGAAAATAGTATCGAAGGGTTTGAGCACACATTTGCTTTAGGTATTAAAGCTATAGAATTTGACGTTCTTATTTCAAAAGATAAAATCCCAGTTTTGTCTCATAATTTTCACTTAACTCCGAGCATGACCAAAGATGAGGCGGGTAGTTGGTTAGAAGATACTGAGTTTAAAATTTTTGATAAAAGTTATGATGAGTTAAGTAAATACAACATTGTAAGTTTTAATCCTGAAAGTAAATATGGAAAAAGATTCAACAAGCAAAAAGCAGTGAGGAATGCAAAAATTCCAAAATTGAGTGATTTATTCGAGTTGGCTTTAAAAGAAAACAATAAGGATGTTTTTTTAAACCTAGAAATTAAGTCTACACCTACTAGAACCGGACTAACTCCAAGTCCAAGTGATACTGTTTCATTAATCTTAAAAGATATAGACAAGTACAAGCTTGAAGACAGGATAGTTATCTCTTCTTTTGATTGGAGAACTCTAACAGAACTCAAAAAACAAAATCCTAAAATCTTGAGATCTTTTTTAACTCTGCAACAAGACCTTTCAACTAAAAAAAAAACAATTTTTGAAGATTCTCCTTGGTTGGGAAAAAAATTTCCTTTAGATGAGCTTTTTTTATTACCAAAAATAATTAAATCCTTGGAAGGACATGTCTGGAGTGTTTTTTATAGAGATGTTACAAAACAAAATATAGATCTTGCTCACGAATTAGGTTTGGCAGTGATTGTTTGGACGGTTAATAGAGAAAGTGATATCGTAAGAATGATTGACTACGGCGTTGATGGAATCATAACTGATTACCCTAAAAAAATGCAAGACATATGTTTGTCAAGAAATATTTCTTGGTTCTAAGGGTTGCAAAAAAGTAAAATTTTCTATAAAAAAATTTGATGAAAAAAAAATACAATAGAAATTGGCTTGAAAGAAAATTAGATGAATACAATCATACAATGGAGTTGATTAGAACGATCTTACCATTTATTATTTTACTTCTTCAAATCTATATTATTACGAAAATAATATAATAATCTTTAAAAAACATAGGTATACTAAAGCATGATTATTCTATTCAACATCTTAATGACAGCAATCCTGGGAGTGGTTATTTTTTTAGGCTTAAGAGCTATAAGCGTAGGCCTTGTTGCGAGATCTAAAGTCAAACGATCAAAACCTAAATTTAAGAGAAAAAGAAAAAACTAGTTTTAATATAATCCTTTAGGAATTATGTAGTAATGAATTGCTAGCACTATCGCTACCGAAACACTTAAACCAAATATCATTTTAGCGAAATCTTTTCCAATTAATGGGAAAACATATTTGAATTTATAGTCTTTATTCATTGTAGAAATTGCTAACTCTCTTCCACAAAGTAAACCAACAAATACCCATGTTGTAGACATCGGTATATCGTTTAGTTCCTTGAAATAATACAATACAGCAGCATAAATTATGTTAATAATTGTTGCAGAACGAGCGTACCTCGTACCTGTTTTATCTAAAACTACTTTTTGTATTGGTCCGCCATGAATATAAAATATATAAAATATTAATATGGTAAAGTAAGCGAGTACGATAAATAGCAAAGAAATATCTAGTTGTCTTGGTAAATACACAGCAATGTTTGCAACATCGTGCGATAACCAAACCCACCACAACCAACCAGAGGTAACCCACACAGAATTACGCCAAAAACTAATCCATTTATCTTCAGTTACTTCATCAAATTTTTCATTAATGAATTTAGAGATCACAATCCAACATACGTAAGCTACAGCTGCAGCTATACCATAACCAACAATGCTTTTTACAAGCATTTTTTCCAATACTACCGTTGATGCAAATGCAGAAAGAACTAAAAAAGTTGTAGATACAGGAATACCAACTCTTGTTAGCAGCAATAGTATTGCTGGTGCAACTGCATGGTACCACTGAATTTCTTGGAAAGGTATTCTGTTTAGTCTCCCATATGAAATATCACCATCATAGCTATACCAACCCCAAGTGATAGCAAGGATCATTACAAACGATGCTGAACTAGCAAGCGTGTACCATTTAAACCATTTTTGTTTGGATGCTATAAATGTACCTAGAGTTTGAATAGAGTCGTTCGCTATAACACTGTAACCCGCTAATCCAAAACCTACAATTGTATAAATTAATGTCAGTTCCATAATGATACTTCTATATAGTTATTTTTAATATTAGAGACATAAATGTTAGTTATTAATTTATAGCTTGAAGAAAAAATTAGTCTAGAAAAGAGTTTATTTTTTATTTTTAAATAAAGTGAGTTTACCGTAGTTATTTTTTTTTTAAGCTGGTGTCTATCTATTAGCAGGTAAGAAAACATTTTTACAATCTTTTTTTATAATATCTCATAACGAATTTCATAAAATTTTTTAAAACAATAGTTGATAAAACCCAATTAGGAACAACGGAATTTGTAAACCAAAGTTTGTAAGTATTGCCCTATCTTTTGACAAGAAACCAGCAATTGCCCAACCTACCACACCTGCTCCATGAAAGAATATGTTAATTGGATATAGGTTAAGATTAGTTAACAGAATTCCAGTTAATACTAAAAAAGTGCTTACCCATTTCAGATATTTTTCTGCAAAAACCATAGGTTAAAGTTTTATAAATTATTAATTAAGCTGACTTAATTTTTTTCTCAATAAATGGTGGTAATTCTTCATTTTTATTAAGATCTTGTTCTTTTTGTCCTTTAGGCTGGAATGCATATAAAACATGTAGTTTACAATACGGAAAAGCATCTACAGGTTTTCTTCCACAAAAATAAAAATTTCCTTCATCAGGATGTCCGGACGGCCATTTGCAAGTTTGATCAGTTAAATTTTCTAATGACGTAGGTTTTTCAGGTTCAAAATTTTTATCAAGCAAAATAGAATTAAATTTACTCTTTCTGCTAGCAGAAGCTCTTAATTTTGGTTGTGAGTTATTAATTTGTTTTTTTTCCGAGCCTGATTTAGACTTAGACGGAGCTCTTTCTTCAAGGTTTAAACGGTGGGCTTTTCCTATAACAGCGTTTCTTGTGGTGTCACCTAATAATCCAGAAATTTCACTTGCTGTATGACCCTTAGTCCACAGATCTCTTAGCTTTTTTACTTTTTCGTCTGTCCAACTCATATTTTTTAAAATAACTATATATAGTGTATAAATTAAGTTTATTCCATTATCTAGTATGCAGATAAGAAAAATACTAGTAAATTCGACATTAATCATAGTTTTGCACAAGTTTTTTATAATTTGAGGATATAACACTGCCCATGGTTGAAATTACTACTAAGTATAAAATAGGAACAAGAAGATTTGGCTCTATTAACTGGATTGGTGCATGGACGCTTTATAAAAAAGAAGTTTTGAGATTTTTGAACGTTTGGATTCAAACCATATTCTCCCCCCTTATATCCGCATTACTTTTTTTGTTAGTTTTGTCATTAGCCATAGGTGCTAACAGAGGTACTGTTTTAGGAGTTCCTTTTATTAATTTTTTAGCACCAGGTTTAGTTGCCATGCAAATTATTCAACAATCTTTTTCTCACTCTTCTTCATCTTTTATGATTGGAAAAATTCAAGGCAATATAGTTGATATTTTATACGCTCCACTTTCAGCAAGTGAAGTAACCATTGCCATAACACTTGCGTCAGTGACAAGAAGTATAATGATTGCATTCATTTCAATTTGTATTTTTAAAATCTTCATAGATCTTGAAATTAAAAACTATTTTACTTTAGTTGCATTCACCTTCTTAGCCTCGTTTATTCTTGGTGCGCTTGGTATTATTGCTGGCCTTTGGGCTGAAAAATTTGACCACATGGCAACTGTAACTAATTTTATTATTATTCCTTTGTCTTTTTTATCAGGAACTTTTTATACTATCGATAAATTGCCAGGTTATCTTCACACAATTAGTAAAGCAAACCCATTTTTTTATATGATAGATGGATTTAGATACAGTTTCATAGGAGAGTCTGACGGTTCACTTAGCATAGGGTTAATTTATTTAACAATATTAAGCTTTGTAATGTGGGCGACTGCTTATTTATTATATAAAAACGGTTATAAAATAAAATCTTAATTATGAGCGCGCTATTAAATAATTATGCAAGAAAAAGAATTTCTTTTGTAAGAGGAAAAGGTTGTTATCTTTATTCTACAAATGGAAAAAAATATTTAGATTTTGTACAAGGGATTGCAGTCAACTCACTTGGGCATTGCCACGATCATTTAGTCAAAGCAATTAGCCAACAATCAAAAAAACTATGGAACGTTTCTAATGCTTTTGTAATTTTAGAACAAGAAAGGCTAGCAAAAAGACTTACGCAAAACTCATTTGCAGATTATGTAGCTTTTCAAAACTCAGGCGCAGAAGCAACCGAACTTGCAATTAAAGTAGCTAGAAGATATTTTTATTCAAAAGGACAACCTAAAAAAAATAGAATTTTATGTTTAAACAACAGTTTTCATGGCAGAACACTAGCCACAATATTTGCAAGTAACAGTAAGAAAGCCACCGAAGGATTTGGCCCTAAGGTAGATGGTTTTGATCATTTTGATTTTGCAGATCACAAAGGTTTAGAAAAAGCTGTAACAAAAAAAACAGCTGCTATAATGGTTGAAACAATTATGGGAGAAGGTGGAATAAAAGTTATTCCTGATTATTGCTTAAAAGGACTTAGAAAATTATGTAATAAAAAAAATATTTTACTTATTTTAGATGAAGTCCAATGTGGAATTGGTAGATCCGGAAAATTTTTTGCCTTTGAGTATGCTGACATTATCCCCGATATAGTTCCTATCGCAAAAGGAATAGGAGGTGGATTTCCTATTGGAGCCTGTCTTATGACTAAGAAAGTGGCTTCTTGTATGGGCCCGGGTTCACATGGGTCAACATTTGGAGGCAACCCACTAGCTATGAGTGTGGGTAATGCAGTTTTAGATCAGGTATTAAAAAAAGGTTTTCTAAAAAAAGTACAAACTATATCAAAATATTTTCATAGCGAATTAAGTAAATTACAGTCAGAATTTCCAAAGATAATTAAAGAGATCAGAGGTTTAGGCTTATTAATTGGAATTAAAATAACCCCTGATCAAAATTTATTTATAAAAAAACTTTTAGACGACAAACTGTTAACCATAAGAGCGGCAGAAAATGTTGTAAGATTGTTGCCTCCTTTAAACGTCAAAAAAAAAAATATTGATGAAGCAATAGCTATTCTAAGAAAAGTGTGTAAAAATTTTAAATGAAAAACTTTTTAAATATATCTGATTTTTCCTCTGGTGAATTAAGACAAATTATAGAAGAAGCAAAAATAAGAAAATTAAAAAGAAAAGACTTAAATAAATCAGCAGCTGATTTTGACCAACCATTTATTGGGAAGTCTATGATTATGATTTTTGAAAAACCCTCTACGAGAACAAGAATTTCTTTTGATATTGCAGCCAAACAATTGGGAGGATCTTCAATTATTTTAGATCCAGAAGTAATTCATTATGGCAAAGGTGATGAGTCAATAAAAGATACCGCAAAAGTTTTGTCAGAGTACGCAGATATAATAATGATGAGAACTTCTTTACATAAAAATTTAGTAAACTTTTCTAAATATTCTAAAATACCATTGATTAACGGTCTATCTGAACAAAGTCACCCGTGTCAAGTTATGTCAGATATTTTTACTTTTGAGGAAACAAAAGGAAATATAGAAGGCAAAACTATTGCTTGGCTAGGTGATGGAAATAATAATATGTCTAATTCATTTATCGAAGCTGCTGCAAAATTTAATTTTAAACTTAATATTGGCTGTCCAGATAAATATAAGCCTAGCAAGAACATAATGACTTGGGCCAAAAAAAATAAAGCTAATATTACAATTGCTAAAAACCCAAATGAAGCAGTTAAAAATGCTGATTGTGTTATGACAGATAAATGGGTCTCTATGAACGATAAAGTAGATATAAAGAAAAAGAAAAAAATTTTAAAAGGTTATCAAGTAAATAAAAAATTGATGAAATTTGCAAAAACTGATGCTGTCTTCATGCACTGCTTGCCTGTAAGTAGAGGAGATGAAGTTACAGATGAAGTAATAGATGGAAAACAATCTTTAGTTTGGGCACAAGCTTTAAATAGAGTTCACGCACAAAAAAGTATTATTATGTGGTGTTTGAATTAAGGTTTTGAAATTGGACTATCACTTTGATTATTTAAGTACAGAATAACTGAAGCTCTATCTTTATCTTTTCTTAAACCTGCATAAGCCATTTTAGTTCCCTTAATATAAGATCTAGGTTTTAATAAAAAAGCATTTAACTCTTCAAAATTCCAAACTTTTCCATGTGCTTTCAAAGCTGATGAATAAGAATAATCAGGTATAGATGCCGAAGCACGTCCAACAACACCGTAAAGTGCAGGACCAATTAAATTTTTCCCACCCTTGGCTACAATGTGGCAAGCACTACATTTTTTGAATACTTTTTTACCATGAGCCGCATCTCCTAAAGCTAAAATTTCTTTAATATCGAGTTGAACAACTTCTTTAGACTTCGTTCCTACCCCAGCTGATAATGCCAATTCAACCCCCTCAACTTTATAAGCCGATTGTTTAGGTTTTTCGACGTGAAACATTGAGTCTGCAAGCTTATTAATTCCTATAACTATTAATGCAGTCATTAGTACAGCAGCTATTATTTTATTTAATTCAAAACTGTCCATAAATTTGATAATTACTATTTGACGTATAACACGACTATAATAAAAAAACTTAAAATTTAGTTAATTTGTTTGCGTCTTAGAGACGCATAATTATGAGCAACATTGCTATAATAATACCATCTAGATTAAATGCCAAAAGGCTTCCCAATAAGCCTTTAAAACTTATTAATAAAAAAGAAATGATTCTTCATGTGTATGATGCTGCAAAAAATACAAATATTGGCGAAGTGATTGTGGCAACCCCTGATCAAGAAATTTTAGATCTTATTAAAAATCATAATGGCTTGGCTGTGTTAACAAACACAAAACATGAAACTGGAACAGATAGAGTTTTTGAAGTATTTAAAAAAGAACTAAAATCTATGCCCAAAATTATAATTAATTTTCAAGGTGATATGCCAAATTTAAATCCACAGGCAATTAAAGACCTCGCAGAACATATGAAAAAAAATTTATGTGATGTTGGTACTTTAGCATCTCATGTTAAGGATGATAGTGAACAAAAAGATCCAAATGTCGTAAAGGTTCTTGTTGACAATGAAATAAAACATAAGTCTTTCGCAAGAGCTGTAGATTTTTTTAGAACTTCTAACAAACCATTAAATAAACTTACTTATCATCACGTTGGTATTTATGCCTTTACTAATAAAGCTCTAATAAGATATGTAAGCTTAGGGAGAAGTAAACTTGAGATCAAAAGAAAACTTGAGCAATTAAGAGCTCTTGAAAATAAAATGAAAATTGACGTGGGTTATATTGATAACTGCCCATTAAGTGTTGATACAGAAAAAGATTTAGTAGCTATAAAAAAAATAATGGAAATATAAATGATAAAAACTAAATTAGTATTTCAAGGTGAGAAAGGTGCTTACTCACATATTGCCTGTAAGGAAATCTTTAGAGATGCTGAGGTTAAAAACTGTAAAACATTTGAAGAAACTTTTAAAGCAGCATTTGATCATGATAATTATAAAGCTATTATTCCTATTGAAAATTCATTAGCAGGTAGAGTTGCTGATATTCATTATTTATTACAAAAATATAAATTACAAATATATGCAGAACATTATCAGAAAGTGGAACATTGTTTACTTTGTAGAAATGAAGCTGAACTTAAAGACATTAAATATATTAGAAGTCACGCGCAAGCTATTGGACAATGCCAGGAAATTATAAAAAAAAATAATTTTAAAAGTATTGTATCCGCAGATACGGCTGGGTCAGCTAAAGATTTAGCAGAAAGTAAGGATAACTCAATAGCTGCCATCGCATCTGAATTAGCTGCAAAGACCTATGGACTAAAAATATTAAAAAAAAATATTGAGGATGAAGTTGGTAACGTTACTAGGTTTCTGGTTATGGGCAAAAATATCAGACAACCAGAGTATGATAAAAATAAAAAATATATAACTACCTGTATATTTAGATTAAAAAGCGAAGCATCTGCCTTGTATAAATCTCTGGGTGGTTTTGCCACAAATCAAATCAATCTAACTAAATTAGAAAGTTTTTCTGTAAAAAATACTTTTGATCAAGCTAATTTTTATCTAGATCTTGATGGTCATATAGAACAAAAACCAGTCCAAAAAAGCTTGGAAGAGCTAGCTTTCCATACTGTGAGCTTCGATATTTTGGGTATTTATGAAGCCTCAAAATTTAGGCAAAAATAGTCCACAAAATCTCTAATCTAGCCTTGTAGTAATCAAATTGAACTTGATATAGTCATATTGAGGTTGGCATCAGGTGGATGTTTCATAAACCCGGTCAGGTCTGAAAAGAAGCAGCCGTAGTGAAAATTTTTCAGGTTGCTGCCTGCCTCTTTAATACAATGATAAACAATAAAATTTTAGCACTTAAATACAGACCTCAAGAGTTTAAAGATCTTATTGGACAGGAAGTAATGGCTCAAACTATTACTAATGCAATTAAGTTAGGCAAAACTCCAAATGCTTACTTACTGACCGGTATAAGAGGAGTTGGAAAAACTACAACTGCAAGATTAATAGCAAAATCCTTAAATTGTTTAGAGAATTCAGAAAACAAAGTAAACTGTTCACAAGATAATTTTTGTGCGTCTTGTTTAGAAATAATTAATTCTAAACACATGGATATTTTAGAAATGGATGCTGCTTCCAAAACTGGTATAGACGATGTTAGAGAATTAATTGAAAATGCAAAGTACAGCCCAACTAGTGCTAAATTTAAAATTTTTATTATCGATGAAGTTCACATGCTATCAAAACAAGCTTTTAATGGTCTATTAAAAACCTTAGAAGAACCACCACCAAGATTAAAATTTATTTTAGCAACAACAGAAGTTAGAAAAATTCCAGTTACTGTCCTCTCAAGATGTCAAAGATTTGATCTAAAGAGAGTAAACCTAGAAAAACTATTTCTACATCTTAAAAATATAGCTCAAAAAGAAAATGGTAGTATTTCAGATAGTGCAATTCAACTTATTGCAAGAGCATCTGAAGGTTCGGTTCGTGATGCTATTTCTTTATTAGACCGTATTTTAATTGGTCAAAGTATAAATAACAAAGAAGTTCAAAGCGAAGATGTAAGATCAATGTTAGGACTTGCTGACAGAAGTAAATTAATACTTCTTTTTAAAGAAATTTTGTCAGGTAATCAAAAAGAGGCTATTAATCATTTAAGAGAATTAATCGATAGCGGCCTGGAAGCAAAAAATTTTTTAAATGATATTTTAGAAATTCTTTATCTTTTTAATAGAAGAATTAATTTAGGACCTGTTGAAAAAGATTTAATGATTTCGGAGTCCGAACTACAATTAATCGATGCATATTCTAAAAATTTAGATTCTCAAGATTTAGGAATTTTCTGGCAACTTACCATTAAAACAATGGCGGACTTAAGAATTACAGGAAATGAAAATATAGCTTTAGAAATGTATATTATGCAGTTGATGCACCTTAAAAACATTGATCAAAAAGAGGAAATTTTTGTAGAGTCTAGTTTGAATGAAGAATCTCTAGTGTCAAAAAAATTTATATTACCTGAAACTAATGAGTCAGACGATAAAAAAATGAAGAATATTTACAGAAATCAGCTTAAAAATATAGATCAAAGAAAAATGAATCCGGTTAAAAGTCTTAAATTACATACCGAGATATCAAAGCCTTTAGAAATAAAAACATTCGAAGATTTAATTCAGATTTCTACAAAAGAAAAAGAAGTTGAACTAAAATATGATCTAGAAAGAAACGTCAACTTAGTCAGTTTTGCGCAAGGAAAAATAAATATAACTTTTAATGAAAAACTTAATAAAAATTTTATTAAGATTTTAACAGAAAAATTGCTAAAATGGACTGGAAAAAGATGGATTATCTCTCTAAGCAAAGATCAAGGGGAAAAAACATTTTATGAAAAAAATATTGATGATAAAAAAAATAAATTAGAAAAAGAAATGAACAATGATTTAGTAAAAGATTTTCTTTCAACTTTTCCTGACGCAAAACTTGTTAATGTTACAGAGGAAGAAGATGCCTGATTTTACTGACATGCTTTCGAAAGCAAAAGAAATGCAAGCCAAGATGAAAGCAGCTCAAGATTCCATTAAGAATATCCAGGTAGAAGGAGAGGCGGGAGGAAATTTAGTGAAAGTGATTTTAACCGGTGATTATGAAATTAAAGCAATAACTATAAGCGAAAAAGCTAATAAAGAGTCACGTGAGATTATCAATGATTTAATCATAGCTGCTTATAATAACGCAAAAGAAAAATTGAAAAAAAAATCTTCAGAAGAACTTGCGAAGGTAACAGGTGGAATAAATTTACCTTTTGATATGAAATTTCCTATTTAAATGGATAATCAAATTCCAGCTATAGAAGAATTAATTAAACTTTTTGCTAAATTACCTGGTTTGGGGCCAAAATCTGCAAAAAGAATAATTTTAAAACTAATTAACAACAAAGAAAGTATGGTTAAACCCTTAGCCCAATCACTGGCTAAAGTTTATAAAAGTATAGTTAGGTGTTTAAATTGTGGAAATCTTAAAATAATAGACCAGACTTGTGTTTGTGAAGGTAAAAATACTTATAATAAAATTTGTGTAGTGGAAAATTTAGCAGATATGTGGGCTATAGAATCTTCAAGTATTTACAAAGGACATTTTCACATTCTAGGTGGCACTTTAAATTCAAATGAAAACTATGAGCAAAAAAATCTATTAATCGATTCATTAATAAGAAGAGTTAAAAAAAATAGTCTTAAAGAAGTTATTATTGCAACGAGCGCTACAATTGAAGGACAAACAACAGCACATTATATTGAGGATGCAATTAAAAATGATAAAATTAAAATTACTAAATTAGCCCAAGGTTTGCCTGTAGGAGGTGAGATCGAACAATTAGATGATGGCACTTTATATTCTGCTTTTAGAAATAGAGTTCCAGTAACAAGTGAATAGTAAATTTTATGACTGAATTATTCTTAAAAACATTTATCTTTTATTTTATTGTTATTGATCCTATTGGCAGCACACCTCTATTTTTAGTTGTGACCGAACATCTTGATGTAAAAGAAAAAATAAAAACGGCGCTGCATGGCACGTTTATAGCAGCACTTATTTTGTTATTTTTTGGATTACTGGGCAATAGTGTTTTAGCTTATCTAAACATTTCTTTTCCTGCTTTCACTATAGCCGGTGGAATTATTTTATTTATTATTTCTCTAGAAATGCTCTTTGATAAAAGACACCAAAGAAAAGAAGAAGATATTAATTTTACTTCTGACAAACTAAGTATTTTTCCGCTTGCTACACCTCTACTCGCAGGACCAGCTGCAATAACATCTGTTATTGTATCAGTGAGTGCTATGGGAAATAATTTTTCATATCAGGCTATTGGTATGCTTGCTCTAGTTGCGGTAACATTAACAACCTTTATTATTTTATTTATTGCTGCTAAATCTGAAAAAATAATCAATAAAAAAATTATAAGTGTGTTCTCGAGAATTGTAGCGATTGTTTTGGCTGGTTTAAGTATTCAATATATTTTAGATGGAATTAAAGCTTTTATAAATCTTTAATTTTTTTCTCTAACCTTCGTTTATGAAGTAGCGGCTCGGTATAACCAGATGGTTGGACGCGACCTTTAAAAACTAAATCACAAGCTGCCAGGAAAGCTATAGACTTTTCAAAATTCCCAGTCATAGGCTCATAATTCTTGTCGCCACTATTTTGCTTATCTACAACTGTTGACATTTTTTTCATTATATTCATTACCTGGTCGCTAGTACAAATATTGTGATGTAACCAATTTGCCATATGTTGAGAAGATATTCTAAGTGTTGCTCTGTCTTCCATTAAACCAATATTATTAAAGTTAGGAACTTTAGAACATCCAACTCCTTGATCTATCCACCTAACGACATAACCCAAAATACTCTGAGCATTATTTTCTAATTCTTTATTAACATCTTCTAATGACCAATTAGGCCTATCTGCTAATGGAATTGTTAAAATATTTTTTACTTTAGCTTTTGTTCGTAATTTAAGTTCTGCTTGTTTTTTAAAAACATCAACTTGGTGGTAATGCGTAGCATGAAGAGTTGCAGCAGTAGGTGACGGAACCCAAGCACAATTAGCTCCGGCCAATGGATGGTTAATTTTTTGACTCATCATATCTGCCATACGATCGGGCATTGCCCACATACCCTTACCTATTTGTGCTTTACCAGAAAAACCACAAGCTAAACCGATATCAACATTCCAATCTTCATAGGCATTTAACCAAATAGATTTTTTCATATCTCCTTTAAAAATCATAGGTCCTGCCTCAAATGAAGTATGCATTTCATCACCAGTTCTGTCTAAAAATCCTGTATTAATAAAAACTATTCTTTCTTTAACGGCCCGAATACATTCTTTTAAATTTATTGTAGTTCTTCTTTCTTCATCCATAATACCAACTTTAATAGTATTTCTCTCAAGCTTTAAAACATCCTCTACTTTACTAAAAATTGTATTAGTAAAAGCTGCTTCTTCAGGACCATGCATTTTTGGTTTTACAATGTACACAGAACCTGTTTTTGAATTTGTTTTGTTTTTAAAATCATGTTTTGCACATAAAACACTTATGAATGTATCCATTATACCCTCAGGAATTTCAGAACCATCTTTTAAAATAATAGATGGGTTTGTCATTAAGTGACCAACGTTACGGTTTAGCAATAATGCTCTACCATGTAATTCTATTTTTTGACCGTTAACTCCCTCGTAAGTTCTATTTGGATTAAGCTTTCTTGTAAATTTTTTTTCATTCTTTTCAATCTCAGCATACAAAGTTCCCTTCATAATACCGAGCCAGTTTCTATAACACTTTACTTTGTCTTCAGCGTCAACTGCTGCTACGGAGTCTTCATTGTCTACTATTGTGGAAATAGCTGACTCAATAACAATATCACTTATTTTAGCTTTGTCCTTACTGCCAATTTTGCTTTTTGCGTCAATTATAATATCTACGTGTAAATTATTATTTTTAAGTAAAATAGATGATGGATCTTCTTTAGTACCATTATAACCAATCAACTGTACTTTATCTTCAAGCAAAAGATCATTAACCGTAATTTTTGAAATATCTTTCCAACTTTTATTTATTAGTGGAAAAGTTTTGTCTAAAAAGTTTTTAGCGTATTCGATAACTTTATTTCCTCGAACAGGATTATAAGAATCGATTTTAGTAGCACCATTTAATTCAGAAATAACATCAGTTCCATAAAGTGAATCATACAAGCTACCCCAGCGAGCATTAGCTGCATTTATGGCATATCTTGCATTATCAATTGGCACAACGAGCTGTGGACCTGCAATTCTAGCTATCTCGTCATCTACATTTTGAGTGGTTATTTGAAAATCATCTTTTTCTTCAACTATATAATTTATCGATTTGAGAAAACTTATATATTCTTCTTTGTTTAAATTTTTGCTTACATTGCTTAAGTGCCAAGCATCTATTTTTTTTTGAAAAGATTCTCTTTTTTCAATTAATGATTTGTTAATAGGTGCGAGTTCATGAACAGTAGAATCAAATTTTTTCCAGAATTCATCAGCATTTATATCTATGCCTGGGAGCACTTCTTTATTTATAAACTCAAATAATACAGAGCTTATAGTAAGATTTTCTTTTTTAATTTTATTCATTTAAACCAGTTTAATCTCTATTTTTCTTGGTACCTGAGAGCTTTACTCTGTAGGTGAGATTGCATCTCTTTCCAGAACTTTATTCTTGCAGTCCTTTTGCCTGAGAAATTTCCGGAGGTTGTTTTTTTGGCGCTATAATTAAATAACATCTGTTAATTTTTAATTGATTTGACCCTAGCAATCGATCAAAGTCAATTGTTAAAAACTATAACTGTTATAATAGTCTTCTTTATGACTTAATTGAATTCTATTAAAAAGGGAACTATATTAAAATCTTATAAAGTAAAATGAAAAATTATTTAGAGTTTGAAAAAGAAATTAAATCATTAGAGACAGATTTAGATAATCTTAAAAGTCCATTTGGCTCAGAAGGTATATCAGAAGTCGATACTCAAAAAATTAAGAAAACAGAAGAAGAGATTAATAATAAGTTGAAATTAACTTACGAAAATTTAAATAGCTGGCAAAAAACTTTAGTTGCAAGACACGAAGATAGACCTAGAGCAAATTTTTATATAAAGAAAATTTTTTCAAGTTTCACCGCGCTGTCAGGGGATAGACTTTTTTCAGACGATCAGTCAGTTATAGCTGGCTTTGGTTTAATCGACAAAAAGTCAGTTTTAATTATTGGACAAGAAAAAGGAGAAGACCTTACAAGTAGAATAGAGAGAAATTTTGGTATGATGAGACCGGAAGGATACAGGAAGTGTGTTCGGCTTATGCAACTAGCAAATCGATTTCAAATACCTGTCATTTCTTTTATAGACACGCCAGGTGCATACCCTGGAATTGGAGCAGAGCAAAGAGGACAAGCTTCAGCTATTGCAAATTCAATTGAATGTAGCATGTCACTTAATGTTCCAAATATTTCTATCATTATAGGAGAAGGTGGTTCAGGAGGAGCTATTGCTTTAGCGTCTTCTAATAAAGTTATTATGTTAGAAAATTCAATATATTCTGTGATCTCACCCGAAGGATGTGCCTCTATTTTATGGAGAGATCCAAGTAAATCTTTACAAGCAGCTGATGCAATGAAGTTAACAGCAAAAGATTTATTAGAACTCGGTATTATCGATGAGGTTATTAAAGAGCCATTAGGTGGAGCACATCGCGATGCAGAAAGTATAGCTCAAGATGTTAAAAATTCAATTATAAAAAATTTAAGATACTACGAAAATTTTTCCAGAGAGGAAGTTTACAATGATAGAAAATCTAAGTTTTTAAAAATAGGAAGAGATAAAGGTTTTTCATCATCAGCTAATCTTACTGACAGTAGCTTTGGCAATAAAGATTCCTTTCTTTTAAAAATAAAGAGAGAATTTGATAAAAACAAATATTTATACTATGGCTTATTAGCGGTAACTTTAACCTCATTAATCGCTCTATTTAGTGTTGTATAAAAGACAATAAAATAGACTTTTTTTTTATATAATCAAACACTCCTTGACATAACAAAGCTAAATCTATTAAAGATGAAAAGTTAGTTAATATTTACAAATAAAGATAATAACAAATAAGGAAAAGTAAAATAATATGAGTACACTAAAAGGTAAAGTAAAATGGTTCAATGGCACTAAAGGTTATGGTTTCATTGAAAGAGATGATAAAGAAAAAGACGTGTTTGTTCATTCATCAGCTGTTAGAGACGCCGGTTTAAAGTTTTTAAACGAAGGCGATGAGCTAACTTTCGAAGTTGAAAATGGAGACAAAGGTCCTTCAGCAGTAAAATTGCAGAAAGCCTAAATTTTACATTAGAATTCAAAAATTATCAGGACATGAACTTAAATTTAATAGTTTTATCCGGTTAATGACGAATTGCGTGTTCGAACTTTCGGGTACGTAAATTAAAAACAAAAAAGGAAAAGTAAAATAATATGAGTACACTAAAAGGTAAAGTAAAATGGTTCAATGGCACTAAAGGTTATGGTTTCATTGAAAGAGACGATAAAGAAAAAGACGTGTTCGTTCATTCATCAGCTGTAGCAGATTCAGGCATGGGTAGCTTGAACGAAGGTGACGAATTAACTTTCGAAGTTGAGA
>Ga0307986_10001654_pt1 | contig 16155 bp, 12 predicted proteins | sample EllFjometageno82_FD_203170 | JGI IMG/M metagenome (GOLD analysis project Ga0307986, IMG submission 203170) | Marine microbial communities from Ellis Fjord, Antarctic Ocean - #82 | ecosystem: Environmental > Aquatic > Marine > Unclassified | place: Southern Ocean | collected 2014-10-09
ATACCACTGGTGAAAGCATGGTTGCTGTGGGGTATCAGGCTTTAGATGCTAACACTACAGGCTCTTATAATACTGCCATTGGTCGAGAGGCTCTACAAGCTAACACCACCGCAAGCAACAACACTGCGGTTGGGTATCAGGCTGCTTACAGTAATACTGGTGCCAACAACACTGTTAGTGGCTACCAATCTCTATATGCCAACACCACAGGTGGTAGAAACATAGCTAGTGGCGTGCAGGCTCTCTACTACAACACCACAGGTTCCTACAACGTAGCTAGTGGCTTCCAATCTCTATACTCAAACACCACGGGCAATTACAACGTAGCTAGTGGCTACCAATCTCTCTACTCCAACACCACAGGTGCCACCAACGTGGCTAGTGGCTACGGCGCTCTCTACTCAAACACCACGGGCAATTACAACACAGCTAGTGGCAGAGACGCTCTCAACTCCAACACCACAGGAAGCTACAGCACAGCGGCAGGAGCTTTTGCCTTGAACTCCAACACCACCGCAAGCAACAACACTGCTGTTGGGTATCAAGCTGGGTATAGTAATACTACGGGTATTGAAAACACAGCGGTTGGGTATGTTTCAATGTACTCAAATACTACAGGTAATTACAATACCGCATATGGAAGATCATCTTTGCCTGTAAATCAGACAGGTTCTAGTAACACTGCTGTTGGCTGGGGAAGTTTGAACTTTACAACTTCAAGCTACAATACTGCTGTTGGGTATCAGGCTGCGTACAGTAATACGACAGGCGCTGACAACACTGCTGTGGGTACTGCGGCACTTTATCCAAACACTACTGGTAATTACAATGCCGCCTTTGGTTCCGCTTCTTTGCGCCAAAACACTACAGGTTCTAACAATACTGCTTTAGGTCAAGCGGCACTAAACAACAACACCACCGCCAGCGACAACACGGCAGTTGGCTATCAGGCTGGGTATAGTAATACTACTGGTGGGGCCAATACATCTGCTGGTAGGGGTTCAGGCTTTTCTACTACAACAGGCGCAGGTAATACTTCTATGGGCTATCTTTCTTTAGCCTCCAACACCACCGCCAGCAACAACACTGCTGTTGGGCATAGGGCAGGATACAGCCAAACAAGCGCATCAAACTATGCTACTTACATTGGATCACTGGCAGGTGAAAATGCAACTGGAACAGGTAACACTTTTGTTGGTGCCAACGCAGGCAATGGTAATGGTGCAGGCCGACTTGTCACATCAGGTGCTAAAAATACAATTCTTGGCGGCTATGACGGCAACCAAGGCGGCTTGGACCTCCGCACCTCAAGCAACAACATCGTGCTGTCGGATGGGGATGGTAATCCTAGGGTTCGGGTTGACTCAGGGGGCAATGCATTTTTTCAAGGTGATGTTTTGCCCCAAATTGATGCTGGTTTTGCGGGTCACAGTGACTTGGGTGATCCAACACTTAGGTATGAAGATGCCTATGTTCGGGATGGCGTAACAACAGGTTCCGATGAGCAAGACAAGGCAGAAATACAAAGCAGTGATCTTGGTTTGGATTTCATTACTAGGCTTACACCTGTTTCATATAAGTGGAACGATGGCTCTAGAACTCACTACGGCCTCATTGCTCAACAGCTTGAAGCTGTAATTTCAGACATAGGTAAAACAAACTCTGATTTTGCTGGTATCATAAAGAACAATTCACCTATTGAAGACCGTGATTACATCTATGGGGTTAGGTATCAGGAGTTGATTTCACCTATGATTAAAGCAATCCAAGAACAGCAAGCCACAATCACGGCACTAACCGCACGTATCACAGCCCTAGAAGGAGCATAACTAATGACTGATACACCAACCACAGAAGAAATCGCACAGCACTACACAGCGATGGGCCACTCTGTTGACTTGATTAACGCAGGTCAACCAGAGGGCGTGGAAGATGCTGATTGGGCTGACACAGTGTCACGCAATGTTGAGCATCTGACACTCATGGTAGCTAAAGACTTCTGGACTACAGAAGACATGACTGCTGCTAATGCTGCGATTGCTGACGCTGACTAAACGCTAGGATAAAACAGTATGATCTTTGGTAGCTCTCCCTTTTCCGTAACGGCCTTTGCTGCAGCTTCTGCTGTAGTCTTTGCTATACAGAGTACCTCTGCAGTATCTACGCTAGGTTCACCTGTTGTTGTAGCTCCGTCTGTTCATACACTAACAGATGTCTCAGCTACGAGTACTCTAGGTTCTATTGTAGTAGTCGCTGAGAGCAATACTCTTGCTGACAGCACCCCAGCAATAGTCGATCTAGGTTCTACTGTAGTCGTAGCTGAAGCAGGTGTATTGCCTGCTGGTCTAGCACTTAATGGCTCTGTAGATACCTTTACTATCTCTGGTGAATCTAATCTACTAACCGCCTCTGTAGAAGCAGTCATCAGTGTATCTGACCCTGTTGTTACTGCGGAAGCTGTTATTGTACCATCAGTACCTGTTACACTTTCTAGTCTCGGTGATGTTACAACGGTTACGACTAACATCTTCCGTGTAAACACTCCACCAATGAACGTGTACAAAGGAGCCTTCACCTTTGACCTTGTACAGTTTGACTACGCTTCCTTCAAAGATAGTTACAGCAGGGAACGTGTATTGATCCTTAACAGAACTGAGACAGGTCATACTGTACACATCCCTGCAGATCCATCAAACAGAACCGTCACACTAAACGCTGCGGATGAAGATTACGTAGTTAGAATCGCAGCATAAGGAATTACAATGTCATACAAATGGCCTGATAAAGATAAAGATGAGCTACTAGACTACAGCATTGACTGGTCTAGGTTCTTAGGTGATGATACAATCTCTGGTGTGTCTTGGTTTGTTGATGATGCAGATGGTGTTAAGACTGCAGTTGACGCAGCAGACGTAGTTAATGGCCTACAGATGGTCCAGAAGACTAACACACTAACTGTAGCAACAATCCGTCTCTCACTGGGTACTAACAACTTTCGGTACAGGGTCTCTTGCAAGATCACTACTGTTGAAGGTCTGCAGTATGAACGCTCAGTATTTGTACGTGTAAAGGAGAAGTAATATGGCTTATGACTTTCTAGGTCTAACTAACGATGTTAACAGGCGTTTGAACGAGGTAGAACTTACTGCGTCTAACTTTGCACAGGCTTCAGGATTCTTTAGTCTAGCTAAGGATGCAGTTAACTCTTCTCTTCGTCACATTAACCAAGAAGAGTTTGAGTGGCCTTTTAATCACGTAGAAGAATCAGAAGTACTGCTTCCTGGTGAAGTACGTTATTCCGTACCTTATGATGCTAAAACTGTAAGTATGAACACTTTCCGTATTAGACGTGATGAGGCTTTAAACATTGCTACAACTAAACTTAAAGTATTAGATTACGAAGAATACCTTGACAAGTATGTAGACAATGAGTATAACTCCAGTACTTCTAATAGATCTATTCCTAAGTATGTTGTTCGTACTCCTAGCAGAGAGTTGATCTTCACACCTGCCCCAGATAAAGCCTACGAAGTAGTATACGAGTACTTCACTGCTAGTGTAGATCTTAACTTGGCTGCAGACGTACCAACTATACCAGAGCAATCCCGACATGTTATTGTAGATGGTGCTATGTACTACGTCTATCAGTTCAGGGGTGACACACAGTCTGCTCAACTTTCAGAGCAGAAGTTCTCTCAAGGCATTAAGAACCTAAGAAGTTTACACATCAACCGTACTGAGTACTTAAGAGATACGAGAGTTCATTACTGATGGCTACGCAATGGCAGACATTTCCCATAGAGTTTAAGGGTGGACTGGTTTCTAACCTTAGTCCGCTCCAACAGGGTACAAATGCCGTTGGTTCTGCTACTATCTTACAGAACTTTGAAGTAAACAAAGAGGGTGGCTACTCTAAGATCAAAGGCTATACTAAATACAGCGATGTAGTCGTACCAGGTACAGGACCAGTTCTAGGCGTTAAGGTGATTAGCGCAGGTCTTGTTGTAGCTGGGCGTAAGAATGCTTCCAATCAAGTAGAGTGGTACACGAGTACTGGCGCTGGTTGGACAAGTAAAGCTACAAGTACTTCTACAAACACAGGTAAAGCCCGTACAGCTGAGTTTAACTTGGATGGTACAGATAAAGTAGTGTTTGTAGATGGTACAAGTTTTCCTGCAGTATTCTCTACTTCAGGTAACTCTTTCACTTATATGGATGCATCTAACAGTGCTGACATTCAAGGTGCTAAGTATGTAGCTATATTCAAGAACACAGCATTCTACGCTAAAGACAACAACATATACTTTGCTGCACCCTTTACAGTAGATGACTTTAGTTCAGCTAACGGTGCAGGCGTTCTTAACGTAGCACACGAAGTTACAGGCCTTGCAGTATTTCGTGATCAGTTAATCATCTTTACAGACAGCACAGTCAAAAGACTAACAGGTAACACATCTGCAGACTTTCAGATCTCTAACATTACAGACCGTATTGGTTGTATTAACGGAGATACTGTACAGGAGGTAGGTGGTGACATCATGTACTTAGCTCCTGATGGTTTAAGATTGCTAAGTGCTACAGACCGTATTGGTGACTTCGGACTAGACGTTGCCTCTGACCCTATTGCTAAGGATGCTAATGTATTCCTTTCAAGTTCTCCTAACTTCTCATCTCTTGTACTAAGAGAGAAGGCTCAGTACCGTATCTTTGCTTACACTGAGTCTGAGCAGGCATTAGCTGCTAAGGGTCTTATTGCTACTAAGTTTGTATCTCAGGGTGCTTCAGGCATTTCTTGGTCTTCTACAAAGGGCATTAAGGTATTTGTAGCTGATAGTATTCACACAGGTACATCTGAAACTACTTGTTTCGCTAACACAGACGGTTATGTTTATTTGTTAAATACTGGCAGTGACTTTGATGGCATTAACATTGAGGCTATCTACGAATCTCCTTACATGGCTTTGGCTGATCCTCAGGTACGTAAAACATTCTATAAGATGTCCCTGTACGTTGAGCCTCAAGGTAACATGGATCTAGACTTAAACATTAAGTACGACTTCGGGGCAGGTCTTGATAAGGGTGTTATCCAACCTACTACTACAGTAGTATCCAGTACAGGTAATGCGGTATCTATCTTTGGTGCTTCTAGTTCCATCTTTAACTCATCTACCTTTGGCGGTGAGTTAGATAAAGTTTATAATATTGGTATTGTTGGTTCAGGTAAGACAGTGGCCTTACGTATCGAAGACAACTCTCAAAACCCTACGTTCACTCTCGACACAGCTTTGTTAGAGTTTAGAACTAATGACAGACAGTAAGGATTAGACGATGGCAGGTTATTCACGTGTGGATACAGCAAACAATATTGCTAACGGCAACGTAATTGATGCCGACGACTTTGATGCGGAGTACAATGCTGTTGAAGCAGCCTTTAATGCTTCCTCAGGACACACCCATGATGGGTCTTCAGGTGAAGGTGCAGCCATTACTAAGGTTGGCCCTAGTCAAGACATCATTGTAAGTGCTACTCAAGTACTTCCTAAGTCTAACAACATTATTGACCTTGGCTCAGATGCTGCTGAGTTTAAGGATGGCTACTTTGACGGTACAGTCTATGCAGACACAACTGTTCATGGTACTAACGGTAGAGCCACCATTACTGACAACGCTTTTACTGTTTCATCAGGGGATCTTACACTAGACGTAGCAGGTAACATCCTTCTAGATACGGATGGTGGTGATGTTAAACTAGAAGACGGTGGTACTCAGTACGCTGCTCTGACTAATAACAATAACGAATTAGACATCTACTCAGGTACAACCAAGGCCATTGCTCTTTCAGGTGCTGATATATCTGCTCTAGGTGATCTAGCAGTTACGACTGACACTACAGTCGGTGGTACTCTCTCCGTAGTAGGTAACACTAGCGTCTCTTCAGGTAACTTCACAGTTAATACAGGTAACGTAAGCATTGGTGGTACTTTAGGTGTCACGGGTACTATTACTGGTACACTCAGTGGTACCGTTTCTAGCCTATCCAACCATGACACAGACGATGTTGCTGAGGGTTCAACTAACCTGTACTACACAGACACTCGTGCTAAGGCTGCTATTTCAGTAACTGATGCAGGCGGTGACGGTAGTCTAACTTACTCAGCAGGTGCTATCACGTACACTGGCCCTAGTGTTACAGAGGCTCGTGCACACTTCAGTGGTGGTACTGGTGTAACGTACTCAGGTGGTGAGTTCTCTATTGGTCAAGCGGTAGGTACATCTGACAATGTAACCTTTAACAACACTACCGTAGATGGTAACCTTATCGTCAACGGTACAACTACTACAGTTAACTCTAATGACGTTAACATTGGTGATGCTACACTGACACTCAACTCTGATGAGACAGGCACTCCTAGTCAGGATGCAGGTATCACTATTGAGCGTGGTACTGCAGATAACAAATCATTCTTGTGGGATGAGTCTGAGGATGAATGGACTGTAGGTTCAGAACATATCAAAGCAGGTACGTTTGAGGGTGCTTTAACAGGTAGTACAAACGGCACACATACAGGTGCAGTCGTAGGGGGTGTTACAGGTAATCTTGTAGGAAATGTTACAGGTAATCTTGTAGGAAATGTTACGGGTAACGCAGATACTGCTACACAACTAGCTACTGCTCGTACAATAACGCTTAGCGGTGACGTAAGTGGCAGCACCTCCTTTGATGGTACAGGTAATGTAAGCATCACTGCTACGGTAGCGGATGACAGTCATAACCACACACTATCGAACATTGATGGCATTACTGTTTCTGAGGCAGAGATTAACAGTGTAGACGGTGTTACTTCAAACATTCAAGCGCAGATTAATGCTGTATCAGCCCTAGCAACGCAAGGCGTTCCTTCTGGAGCAGTACAAACATTTGCGATGAGTACTGCACCTACTGGATGGATAAAGGCTAATGGTTCTGCCGTATCACGTACAACTTACTCTGCTCTTTTTTCTGCTATAGGCACAACCTTCGGGACAGGGAATGGCTCTACAACCTTTAACGTACCTGACTTAAGGGGTGAGTTTGCTCGTGGTTGGGATGATAGCCGTGGTATTGATACTGGTCGTTCCTTTGGTTCATCTCAAGCAGATGCTTTTAAAGAGCACCGACACACCCTATTAGGTAACTCTGGTGGAGCAGTTCAAGCACTGTTTTCTCAGTCTTCTGTTATTGCAGGTATTCAGAACCTAGGGGCATCATTCGCTGACCCAGCATCAACAATGGGCAATGGTAATGGCGCTGGCACAGAAACTCGTCCACGCAACATAGCATTGCTCTATTGCATTAAGACATAGGTAGTATGTAATGTCTCCAGTAACATTGACACATGATGAGCTAGAAGCTATGCTGGATCGTGCTGCTAAGCGTGGTGCAAAGGCTGTGCTCTCTGAGCTAGGTCTTCATGATGAAGAAGCATCTAATGATATGCGTGAGCTACGTACTCTACTTAAAACATGGCAGGGTACACGTCTCAGCATATGGAACACCTTTGTAAAGATAACAACAGTTGCCGTATTCGGTTTCATAGCTACTGCTATTTGGATGCAGTTAGGCACTAAGTAAGGACTAATTAAATGGCTAAGAGATTTGGTGGCTTCACACCTGAACAGATGGGTAAGATTATACCTGAGATGCAGGGTATGCAGGCTGACGAACAAGCTAAGTTCCTTGCTGCTACACCTGGCGCTGCTGCACGAGTAGGCATGATGCAAGAGCAAGCACAGGCTCGTATTGGTATGGCCCAAGGCGGTTATATGAAGAAGGCTTATGCTGAGGGTGGTGCCGTAGAAGAAGAAGAAACTATGACTAAAGAAGAGTTAGTTGGCTCTGCTATCACGGACCCTACTAAGCTAGTCACTAAGGCTGATGTAGAGAAGATTAACGTAACAGATGACCAGAAGCTATCTGAGGATGCAGGTCAACTAGACGGCACAGCACCTACAGCTACCGTAACAGAAGCAGGTGCAGTAGAGACTGTAGCAGCCCCTACAAAGACAGAAGCTGTTACTGTGGACCCTTCACTCACTAAGGACGCTGTACAGGGTGTAGTGGAGACTACAGAGGCTGCACAGGGTACTGTAGGACCAGATGCTCTAGCTGATGCTGCTACGATGGACCCTACAAAACTAGCATCACTAGAATTAGATGCTGCACAGATTAAAGAAGCACAGACAGTAGATGCTCCTGATGCACGTAAAGTAGAGGATGGTGAGCTTATTGAAGGCTCTACTGTTGATATGGATCGTGTAAAGAAAGAGACTAACTTTGAGGCTGTAACAGGTGCCCCATCTACGGATGCTACGGTACAAGGGCAGCTGACTGGTTTGATGCAAGACTTTGAGGGTGCTGAACCTCCTGCATGGGCTGCTGGTGCTATGCGCCAAGCTGCAGCTATGATGGCTGGACGAGGTTTGTCTGCTTCATCTATGGCAGGTCAGGCTGTAGTACAGGCTGCTATGGAGAGTGCACTACCTATTGCACAGATGGACTCACAGACATTCGCTAAGTTTGAATCACAGAACCTGTCTAACAAGCAACAGACTGCTATGTTTGCTGCAGAGAAACGTGCTGAGTTTCTAGGCCTAGAGTTTAACCAAGAATTTCAATCCCGTGTAGCTAACGCTGCTAAGATCTCTGATATTGCTAATATGAACTTCTCTGCTGAGCAGAACATTGCTCTTGAGAATGCTCGTATGGCTCAGACAGTAGACATGGGTAACCTAAATGCTCGTAACGCTAAGGTCATGGCTGATGCTGCTGCTATGTCTCAGGTAGACTTAACTAACCTTAACAACCGACAGCAGACACAAGTACAGAACGCTCAGGCTTTCCTACAAATGGATATGGCTAATCTAAGCAACGAACAACAAACTACCATGTTTAAGGCTCAGTCAGTTATCAACTCTATGTTCTCAGACCAAGCTGCAACCAACGCTGCTGCACAGTTCAATGCTTCTTCTGAAATGCAGACAGATCAGTTCTTTGCTAACCTGTCATCTACTGTATCTATGTTCAACACAGAGCAGAGTGCAGCACGTGATCGTTTCAATGCTGGTGAAGCTAACGCTATGGAACAGTTTAACACAAGCGTCGTAAACATGCGTGATCAATTCAATGCTCAGAACTCTCTGGTTGTAGAACAAGCTAACGCTGCATGGATACAATCTGTATCAACACAAGATACAGCAGCACAGAACTTGGCTAACCGTGATGAAGCTATGGCAGCATCTGAAATGACTAGCTTAGCTTTTAATGCTTTGATACAAGAGTCACGAGACTTAATGAGCTTTGCTTGGCAGACAGAGGATAACAATGCTAACCGTGCTACACAGCTTGCTATTGCGAACATTGCATCCGCTGATGCTAAGGTTGATGCTAGTGCAGCCAAGAAAGCGGCTCTATGGGGTGCTATTGGTACCTTTGCTGCTGCTGCCATTGCCTAATAAACAAACTAATCCACAGGACATTTACATTATGGCTGATCCATACACCTTTACTTTTGATGTTGAAGCTTTGCTGTCAGGTCAAGACGTAGTAGAAGAAGAAGCACCAAAAGAAGGTGTCATGAAGCGTCCCGTTAAGGAAGCGGAAGCTAAGACTGAGACGCCTACAGAAAGCATAAAGACTAGATTAGCTAATGCCCTAAAGACTGCATTCCCTAACTCTTCTGCTCTAGGTACGGCTCCGCAGGGTGACACCTCAGTGGGACGCAATAAGGCGCTTACTGACTGGACTGTTTCTACAGAGGCATTTATTCCTAAGTATCGTGGTGATATACCCGCTGCTGCAATGCTTGATACGCCTCCTGTAAGTACTACAGATCTTGGCCCTGATATGGGTACACTATCTATGCAGGACGCTCAGGAGCAGGCTGCTATTCGTTCTGTCTCTGGTATTACTGAGTCACTGGGTCGTCCAAGCGGTACTGCTACTACTGAAGTAGATGGGCTTATGTCTGCACCTGACGTGGAATCAGAATCAGGTGTCTCTGTAGGTGGTGCGGATGCAGCAACTGACATGTACCCTACTCAGGGTCTTATGTCACCACCTGTACAGGATACTGTATCAGAGGTTGATACGGATACTGCTGAGCCTGCTGGTGGTACAGAGGAGGGTCTTATGCAAGGCCCAGAACTTTATCCATCAAATGAAGGGTCTGTTAAAACTTACGCAAGGGACATGTATCCTGACAACCCACAGGCGGCGGCAGCGTTGGCGGCTACTATACAATTTGAAGGTATGGAACGTTCAGAAGAAGATGTTTCTAGATACAGTTGGGGTAATATTACAAACTCTAATTCAGCAGCAGGTTTTCTAAAGCCTTCCATTACTAACAGTAATAAGCCATGGGCTAGGAAACGTACAGCAGTACTTTATAAACTATATGGTGGAAAACCTGTAACGGATGCAGAAGGTAATAAAGTACCACTAACTTCTGCTTTAACAGACTCAGAAGAAAAGAGCATACAAAACACACTTAAGAAAGCAGGATTCTACAAAGGAGCTATTGATGGCGCTTTCGGGACTAACTCCAAGAAAGCTTTAAAGGCATGGCAGAAAGCAAATGATATTACAGTTTCTGGTAAGCTAGATACACCAACTTTGACGGCTTTGGGTTTAGATAAAACTATGAAAGACCATGAGGGTAACATCCTTTACGAGTACAACCTTCCTACAAAGATAACTGTTCCATCAGGTGAAAAAGTAGTAGATGTGACTTATAACCCTTATTACAGAGCTAACGGATACGAAGACACTAAAGTAGATATTTCTAAAGAAGGTAGTGCAGGAAACACACCAGGAGCAGGGACATATAGAGGGCGTGGACCTATTCAGATTACAGGTAAGGCTGTTTACGAGAGGTTAGCTCCTATTGTGGAAGAAGCCACAGGTGTCAACATCTTAGAGAACCCAGAGGCAATAGTTGATAATTTAGAAGTTAGCAGGGCAGCTACTAAAGCATACTTGGATGATGTAGGGTTTGAGAACTTGAGTGTAGATGCTATGTTAAAAGTTATTAACCCTAATAAACCTAAAATAGTTTCCGTAAGAAAGCCTGCTTACCTTAAGTACCTAGAGGCTATGAAGTAATGTTCGGTCTCCCCCTAGAACTCATCACAATGTTATTTTCAACGATCCTAGGTGGCGTAATGTCCATCTGGGGTCAATCTAATAAGAATAAAGCTGAACATCAACGTGCTCTTGTAGGTGCTGTAAGTCAAGCCAGAGAGCACGGCAAGAAAGACGTACACTTTGCTTGGACAAGACGTATCATAGCTCTATCAGCAGTATTCTCTATTATCGTATTGCCTAAGTTAGTGGCTGTATGGTATCCTGAGGTAAGCGTAGTTGTTGGCTACACTGAGATGCAGGGCGGTTTCTTTGACTGGATATTCGGTACACAGGAATCAATCCAATGGAAGTCAGCCTATGGCTTCGTAATCACACCACTAGACACACATATCGTTTCAGCCATTGTAGGTTTATACTTTGGCGCTGGATTCACAAAGTAAGGTAGACTAATGCCAGATCAATTCTCACAGCCTATTCCTGGACAGTCTCTGACTGACATCCCACGCAATGCCCCTTGGGAGCGCCCACCTGAGATGGTTGAGCCTGCTAAGATTGTAGACCACTACCTAAAGAAGCTAAGCAATGATGAGTTGCTGCAGGACATGGGTCTTGTCTTTGAGCTAGGTGGTGACATTCGTGCTGTTACAGAATCATTAATGCTTATCGGTGCACAGCAAGGCTTACATACAGTCGAGGCTGGTATGGTTGTTGCTCCTATTATTGGTACATACATCAAGGTTGTTATGGCTGAGATGGGTATTGCTACTAAAGAGACAAACCGTGATATGCAGAAAGAGTCTACAGATCGTGAGAACAAACGTCTTAAGCTCCTCATTAAGGATGCTATTGAAAAAGATGCTGCAGATGGAGGGCAATCCTCTGGTATTCTAGAAGAGATGCAGGGTGCAGAAGAACCTGACATGGAAGTGTCTGAGCCACAAGAAGTAGAAACGCAAGATGAGCCAATGGGTCTCATGTCACGAGGTGCAGAATAATGGTTGATTTAACAGCGTTTGCAACAGCCTTCCTTGAGAAGTCAGCAGAGAATATCAATACACGTAAAGCTAAGACAGAAGACTACGAAGACAAACAGCGTGAACTAGCTGAGAAGAACAAGGGTCTTGTTGTACAGCGTAACCAGATCGTAGGTCAGGCGCTGGGCTTAGCTAAGCAGGCTAAATCTTTGTATGCTACAGATGCAATGGTTAGTGCTGCACTAGACTCTGGGCCAGGTGGTTTACAGGGTCTCGTAGAACAGCTACAGGCGGGTAAAACTGCACAAGGTACTCGCTGGAACGAACAAGCAGCTAAGAACATTGTTGAGTTACCTGCAGGCTATGCTATTCCTGAGGGTGATCTACAGGGTCGCATTCAGAAGACGTATGGTCTACCTGCAGCCTCAGTAGGTTCCACAGAGGCACCAGATCGTAACCTATGGCAGCGCATATCAGGTAAGGGCGGTAAGGCCGCTGTTCGTGCTGAGCTAGATGCTGAATCCTTTGTTGATGGCTACTCTATAATGGATGTAAATGAAGCCGCACAAGAGGCTGACTATCAGAGCCTCACCAGTGGCACCTTCGTAAACTACTCACAGCCTAAGATGTTTGACCCAGATTCTATGCCTACAGAGTTTGCTATGCTAGAGAGTGCTATGAGTAAAGCAGAGAGTTCGCAGGATTATATAGATCTTGAATCTCAACTAGCCGCACTTGAGGCCTTAAATCCTGTGCCTGGATCAGATGAGATGGCTAAACGTGCAGCAGATGTAGCTGCTATTAAGGTTCTAATGAACCAGTCTAAACAAGAGTTCATGTCTAGTTTTGTAGTTGATAGAGCGAAAAACTTTAATGGCGGTAACTATTTTGATGTTATGGGTAATGTCATTAAACGCATGGTAGGTACAGACTTTTTTGATTCTGTGATAAGCGACACTACCGCAGGCACCCCGCCCGTAGTAGATGCAAACGGCGACACTCTTGATGAAACGGTGGACGTAGTTGCTGCTAAGGTAGAAGAAGCAGGCGGTAAGGTTAGCATAAACGCTAGTGAAAAGACTACTAAATTTAGTCACCCCACATTGCCCGAAGGTGAAGTAACAGTGACCGTGGCTGATAATGGGCTACCTATAAGTGCTATGGTAACTATTGAGGGTATGCCCTTTACTGTAACAGGTGAAGCTCTTGGTGTAGTAATGAATGAAATCTCTAGCATCCAGACAGTAACAGCAGGACGAAATCTAGACCTAGAACTCATCAACACAGACCTGTCTGTTCTTAACCCTGACGAAATGCCACAGGTAGACCCGTCCTTGTTATCTAAAGAAGAACGTGATGCCCTAGATAAGAACCAACTAAAGGCTGCAGGACTAAAGTATAGCACTCTTGGTAAGTTGCTACAGCACATACCTGATGGTGAAGAGCGTGACCGTAGAGCCGCTGCTATTATGCTTAAACGTAATGCCGACCCAGAGGCTTGGTATAAGATGAAGGTACCACGTATGAACCTAAACCGCCCTTACAAAGTTAAGGGTAGTTCTCTGTTCTTTATCCCTGATGAACGTCTTGCAGCATATGGAGACGTAGTTATATCTGAGTTTGGTATTGATGAAGACTTACCTAAGAGGACTTTCTCTGAGAATAAGGTTAAGAAGTCATACGGTACAGAAGGTGCTGATCGTGGTGTAGTTGTAGAGGGTGGCGAACAGAACGTAGCACCTGACGTTACTGAGTCACCTCGCCCTGAGTCTCGCCCTGATAGCATCATGGCTAAGCCTGAAGAAGCTACTACACCTGAAGCAAGAGCAGCAGGCGCAGAAGCAGAAGCTGTACTTAAGAACCACGGCTCAGACATCCTTAACTTCCTACGTGAGGAAGGGTTTACCAGCGAAGACACTGAAGAAGATATTGCACAAGGCTTAGCTGATTGGTATGCTAACAACAGTGCGGACTTAAGCATTACAGCTGCTCCTATGGATAAGGGTCCAATCACATACGTACTTAAGATGGCGCTGGATAAGGAATAAACATGGCTAATATTAGTTCAATAGAAGAACTGAACAAGCTTAGAGGTATCACAACCCCTGTGCCTTCAGTCTCCCCTGCAATAGAGCAGACACAGCAGCTAGGCATTAAACCTAAAGCAGCCACTACCATCTCTAGCATAGAGCAACTCAACCTCCTTAGAAACAAGGGTGTTGAGCCAGAAGACGAATACATGTTTGACCCTACAGATACTCTTAAGAAGGATGACCTTAAGACAGGGCAACGTGCTAAGATTATCCGTGACCACATGATTGACCGTGCTGGTGTAGACTACGAAGTAGCTGCAGGTAAGTCTGACGATGAGGTTGTAGAAGACTTCATTGATAACATGCGTTGGATGAACACCAATACTGTATCTGTTGCTGGTGAGGTTCGCTTCATTAAAGATGCAGATGAGCAGATGAAGAAACGTGCTGGTGAGGCATACAAGATATATGACCAGCTAGGCAATGTGTTTACCAATGATGGTTTCGCTGGTGCTGTAGACGGCATTAAAGATTACCTCTTTGCCTCTGCTGCTGACCCGTCTAACTATGTGGGTATTCTCACTGGTGGTATTGGTAAGGCCGCTGGTGTGGGTATCACTCAAGCAGGTCGTGCTGCAGTTAAACAAGCCGCTGTTAATGCTGGTAAAGATGCCATCAAGAAGGGTGCAACCCAAGAGGCAGCTAAGAAGGCTGGTGAAGAAGCAGCTAAGCAAGCCGCTAAACGCTTCTCTGCTAACAACATCAAGACAGCACAGTCTAAGGCAGTGCGTAGAGAAGCTGCACGTAAAGAGCGTCAGACATTCCTATTAGAAGCTAAGAAGAAGGCACAGCGTGACTCTATTAGAACGGCATCACTAAAGGATGGTAAGAAGATACTAGCAGCTACCACTGCTGCGGATGCTTCCTTTGCTGTACTACATGACATTACACTACAGAGTACATTGCTACAGGCTGGTGCTCAAGAAAAGTATAGTTTACTACAGACAGGGTTTAGCTCACTGCTAGGCGGTGTTGGTGGTCTAGCACAGTATGGCTTCGGTAAGTTCTCTGGTGCCTCAGGTCTAACTGATGCTGATATTAGCCTTCGTATGGGCGGTAGACGCACAGAAGAAGCTAACCGTGTAGAGACTGCTGCTACTGAAATGGCAGCTAAGAATAAGCGTATTGAATTAAACATCAAGAAAGAGCAAGCACAGGACGCTGCAGCCATTATCATGGAGAAAGCAGATTCGTGGAAGACTAAAGTATCACGTGGTAAAGATGCTTACGATGATGTACCTACATCCATTGATTTCCTTAAGGAAGTAATGCTGGGTGAGGACAACAAGGGTGGCCTAGTTAAGTTCTTTAAAGATCAAGGCTTAGCTTTACCTAAGAGTTCTACTGTATCTGATGTAATGACATCTATTGCTACACGACTACCGCAGGAAACTCTTAAGGACATCAACGATAAGATGAAGCCTATGGGTATTACCCTTGGTGATACAACAGAGTGGGCACAAAGCGTAGGTGACTTACTTGCTGTAGAGATTAGCAAGGGTGGACAGGCTCTTAACGTCATGTCTCAGGTACGTAAATCATTAGATGCTGCAACTCTGTACGGTAGTGATGTACTGGAGAGAAGCGTAGATGTGATTGATAACCTGGATGCAGAGGCAGCTAAGGCTACTCGCTCTAAGGGCGTACAGTATGGTCAAAACATATGGCGTAGACTACTTGTATCGTCCCCTGCTACTACAGCAATCAACGTCATGGGCTTTGGTCAGTTTTACATTGGTCAATCTTTAGCTGATATTACATCTAGTACTGCACACACATTATACGGACTATCTCGTGGTGGTTCTATGACTAAGGAGGGTCGTGAGGCTCTACGTGTAGGTAAGGTGTATCGCAGTATCCAAGCACAGAAGATGCGTAACTTGCTGGACCCACACACGACACACGATGCTTACATGTCTTTCCTTACGCAGAATAAAGACCTAAGCAAGGTATTGTTTGAGAGCTT
>Ga0307986_10001655_pt1 | contig 16155 bp, 17 predicted proteins | sample EllFjometageno82_FD_203170 | JGI IMG/M metagenome (GOLD analysis project Ga0307986, IMG submission 203170) | Marine microbial communities from Ellis Fjord, Antarctic Ocean - #82 | ecosystem: Environmental > Aquatic > Marine > Unclassified | place: Southern Ocean | collected 2014-10-09
TGGGTGGAATGGGAATGTAGTCCCGTCTATCTAGACTTAAAAATTATAAAAACCCCCGTTGTTAAACGCTCCGGGGGTTTTTTTTATGCTATTAAATAAATAATCTTATATCTGTGTAAATTAACTGCATTGCTACCACTAATATAGCTAGCAAACCGAACCAGGCAATCCACTTATATTTTTTAATCCACTCGGAAATTAAGTTAGCTGCAACAGCCATTAAAATTATAGATAATATTAATCCAAATATTAATAAATAGTAATGGTGACCTGCAGCGCCAGCGACACCCAGAACGTTATCTAGGCTCATTGTAAAGTCTGCTAATAAAACTGTCCAAACTGCTTTTACTAAACTTGAATTATCTATTTTTACATTCTTGTGACTTGATGAACCTTTAATCACATCTACATAAAGTTTATAAACTATATAAAGTAATAATATTCCTCCAATTAACCTTAGTCCTTGGATCTGGAGTAAATATGCAGTCATCATGGTTAAGATAACTCTTAAAATTACAGCTCCACTAATACCCCAAACAATTATTTTTTTTCTTTGTACGAGTGGGAATTTCGATGCAACCATACCAATTATAATTGCATTGTCTCCCGCTAAGACTAAGTCTATAAAAATTATTTGAGTTAATATTGTAAACTTTTCAATTGTAAATAATTCTAGAAGCATAAGGTGTTTAATTAAATTTTTTTAGCAAACTTGTTACAATCTTATTTTTATTTTTATCTTTTAATGACTTTTTTGAAACTAGAATACAAGCTGATGATTTTAGGATATTGCCATCTTTTAAAACTCTAAGATTGTTTGCTTTAAGTGTGGCACCGCTAGATGTGATGTCTGTGATGATTTCAGATTGGTCTGTAAAAGGGTAAATTTCAGTCGACCCAAGACTATTTATAATTTTATATTGAGTTAAACCTTTTGATAATAAAAAATCATTTGTTAAATTAGGGTATTTTGTTGCGACTCTTAATTTACCGATATTTTTATCTTTGAACTCAAAAGAAATTTCTTCCAGATCAGCAATTGTTTGAACGTCTATCCAGGCATCAGGTACAGCAACAATAAGATCTGCAAAACCAAAATTTAAACTTGAAAAAACCTGAATATTTTTTTGTATTCCTGGTAAAGACTCTTTCAATAAATCAAAACCTGAAATTCCTATGTCTAAAGAATTGTCAGCTAACCTTTCTACAATTTCTCTTGCGTGCGAAAACACAACTTCATTTAAGCTAAAATTTTTTATTTCACTCAAATAATTTCTTTTTGAATCTTTAATTAATAATTTGTTTTTTTTAAAAACTTTTAGTGATTCATCTTTGAGTCTCCCTTTACTGGGTAATCCTATTTTAATTAATTTACTCATAATTTTAAAATATTATCATAGTTAATAGCCCCACCTATTGCGGCAACCTTAGTTTTTGCACCTAAAGTTTGCATTAGATTGTCGTATCTACCGCCTGATGCTAAATTGAGATTTTTTGATTTTTTATAAATTTCAAAAACAAGGCCCGTGTAATACTCGACACTTCTACCAATATTAGTGGAAAACATGGCATCATTATTTTTGAGCTTTAAATTAAAAATATCAAACTGATTTAGTTTTAAATTTATTTTGTTCTTGGTTTCAAATTTTTTAAGTTCATTTTTTGCATTTTCTAATGGACAACTAATGTTTAAAAAATCTCTTATAATCTGAGCAACTCTTGCTCCGTTAATGTTAGATCTTGGTTCTTTTATTTTTTTTTCGAATCTATTTAAAATTTCGTTAATTTTTCTACCTGCTATCTTCTCATTTTTTTTTAATTTCTTCATTTTAATGTAAGATTTTTTATCGAGTTCAAATACATTTTTTTGTAAATCTGAGTTTGACTCAAGTCTCATGATTAGTTCCTTAAAATAATCATGCCTCCAAAAATGCCTCTTCAATCTTAACCTCCATCTTGAAGGCAGTCTTAAAGAATCAACTAAAGAGTAGAAAATATTAATGTCATTAATTTTTATTGTTGTTTTATGTTTAATAACTTTTTTTAGAGACTGATCTATTAAGTTAATGATCTCTGTATTTAATTGTAAATTAGAAGAACCTATTATTTCACAACCCAGTTGATTTCTTACGAGTGATTCTTTGCCAAAAGTTCTTCTGTATGCTTGATCAAAGTATGCATATTTATAAATTCCTCTTTTTACATTTTTGATATAGTCCAAACATGCAGAAATAGTTAAGTCTGGTCTTAAACTAAAGTTTTTACCGTTATCGTCTTCGAAAGAAAGTAGTGATTTTTTAAATATTTCTCCTGATCGTTCTATTATAATTTTAGATTCAATAATGTTTTCAAATTCTTTGACTTTAAAACCCTTTTTTTTAAAAAGATTTAATAAAGCTTCAGAGTATTTTTTTGATTTCATTGGGTAAGTTCTCTATTTCGGTATTACTTTCTTTTCCTGATTTAAGATCTCTTAAAGTTGGTTTTCCTGATTTTATTTCATCTTCTCCGTATAAGATTACAGCCGGGGAGCCAATCTTATTTGCATATTGCATTTGTTTTTTCAGATTACCTTCTCCAGGGTAAACTTCGGAACTTATATTTGCCTCTCTAAGTTTTTTTAAGATTTCTATGTAGTCTTTGATGTTTTCTTTACTAAAAACACAGATCACCACAGGTTTATTTGATTTTATATTGAATTCTTTTTTTTGCATTAAGGCATAAACTAATCTGTCTATACCAATCGAAATTCCAGTTGCAGGGCAATCTAAATTTCCAAAATTACTTACAAGATTGTCGTATCTACCTCCTCCACCAATAGAACCAAATTGAATTGTTTTTCCTTTGGAGTTTTTTACTTCAAAATTAAGATTAACTTCAAAAATAGGTCCTGTATAATATTCAAGCCCTCTAATAATAGATGGATCATATTCATAGTTAGTAAAATTATATGCTTCAAATATTTTCATAATCTCAAGAATATCACTTGTGCTAGGTTTGGTTTCTTTAATTCTTTTTTCAAGCACTTTTATTTGTTCTTCGCTTAGATCAGCACCCTTTGTAAAATCTCCAGATTTATCTTCTCTACCTTTGCCTAAAATTTTTTTTACTTCTTCCCATCCAAGTCGGTCTATTTTATCAAGAGCACGTAATGTGACCGCAGACTGTTCGTTTGACTGGATCTTCAATTCACTAAAAAGTTCTTTAGCAAATTCCCTTGATGAAATTTTAACGGTATAATCCTCTTTGTTTAAACCACATTTTTCTAAAATTTCTGAAATAAGAACACACAATTCAGCATCCGCTTGTAGGTTTTTAGTTCCTACGTAGTCTGCATCGAATTGAAGAAATTCTCTAAATCTTCCTGGGCCTGGTTTTTCATTTCGCCAAACTGTTCCTAGTTGATAACGCTTAAAGGGTTTGGGAATTTCTAAATAATTTTTTGCAACATAACGGGCTAGTGGTGCAGTCAAGTCGTAACGTAGTGAAAGCCAATTTTTTTCATCTTTAAAAGAAAAAACACCTTGGTCAGGTCGCTCTTTGTCAGGTAAAAATTTTCCAATACTTTCTGTAAACTCAAAACTCGGAGTTTCAAGATATTGAAATCCATACTTAATCATAACTTCTTTAATATTAGAAATTATAAAATCACGGGTTAGTAATTCTTTCTCTTTTCTGTCAACAAACCCCAAAGGTAACTCTTTTGAAGGTTTTATTTTTTTTTCTTTTTCCATTTTTTTTTGGTACAGCTGGGTGGGCTCGAACCACCGACCCCTAGTTCCACAAACTAGTGCTCTAACCAACTGAGCTACAGCTGCATACCTTTGTTTTTATCTTAGTTTTAGTTAAATTTAAATTTATATATGTGAACAATTATAAGCTATGTGATAGCCGAAGATGCACTCTTTGGGAGTGTTTTCTGAATTTAGAGAATTTTTTTATTATAATCATGAAGCGTTTTAACAAAATATGTATGATTTACAAGATTAGTATTACTGGGATTGAAACTAATTAAATTTTCTATCCCAATAATTTACGAATTGGAAGTAATTAGGCTTTCTGCAATTTTACTGCTGAAGGACCTTTATCTCCATTCTCAACTTCGAAAGTTAACTCGTCACCTTCGTTCAAGCTACCCATGCCTGAATCTGCTACAGCTGATGAATGAACAAACACGTCTTTTTCTTTATCGTCTCTTTCAATGAAACCATAACCTTTAGTACCATTGAACCATTTTACTTTTCCTTTTAGTGTACTCATATTATTTTACTTTTCCTTTTTTGTTTTTAATTTACGTATTCGAAAATTCGAGCACGCAATTCGTCATTAACGGGATAAAACTGTATATTTAAAGTTCATGTCCTGATAATTTTTGAATTCTGATGTAAGATTTAGGCTTTCTGCAATTTTACTGCTGATGGGCCTTTGTCTCCATTCTCAACTTCGAAAGTTAGCTCATCGCCTTCATTTAAAAACTTTAAACCGGCGTCTCTAACAGCTGATGAATGAACAAACACGTCTTTTTCTTTATCGTCTCTTTCAATGAAACCATAACCTTTAGTACCATTGAACCATTTTACTTTTCCTTTTAGTGTACTCATTTTATTTTCTTATCCTTATTTATTATTATCTTTAATTAGCAAATATTTACTAACTTTGCATCTTTAATAGATTTAACTTTGTTATGTCAAGCGGTGTTTAATCTTCAAAAAAGAATCTCTAATTTATTGTCTATTATGCAACAGTAAATAGACTAATTAATGCGGTTAAAACTACCGCTAATAAGCCGTAGAATAAATATTTATTGCTTTCTAGCTCTCTCCTTGTTTTTAAAAAGAAAGAATCTTTGCTCCCAAAACTACTGTGTGCAAGATTGGCAGATTTTGTAAAACCTTTGTCTCTTCCTATTTTTAAAAATTTAGCTTTTCTATCGTTATATACTTCTTCTCTAGAGAAGTTTTCATAGTGTTTTAAATTCTTAATAATTGATTCTTTAACATCTTCGGCTATCTTTTCTGCATCACGGTGAGCACCGCCCAATGGTTCTTTGATAATTTCATCGATAATGCCGAGCTCTAATAAATCTTTTGCGGTTAGTTTCATGGCATCAGCTGCTTGCAAAGATTTACTTGGATCTCTCCATAGAATAGAGGCACATCCTTCTGGTGATATCACAGAATATATTGAATTTTCTAACATAATAACTTTATTAGATGAAGCTAAGGCAATGGCTCCTCCAGAGCCTCCTTCACCTATAATGATGGAAATATTTGGAACATTAAGTGACATGCTACACTCAATTGAAGTAGCGATAGCTGAAGCTTGTCCTCTTTGTTCTGCGCCGACACCAGGATATGCTCCTGGAGTGTCAATAAAAGAAATAACAGGTATTTGAAATCGATTAGCTAACTGCATTAGTCGGATGCACTTCCTGTATCCCTCTGGTCTCATCATTCCAAAATTTCTTTCTATTCTGCTGGTAAGATCTTCTCCTTTTTCTTGTCCGATAACTAGAACTGATTTGTTGTCGATTAAACCAAAACCAACTATGACTGATTGATCATCTGAAAAAAGTCTGTCTCCTGAAAGTACTGTAAAACTTGAGAATATTTTTTTTATATAAAAATTTGCTCTAGGTCTATCTTCGTGTCTTGCAACTAGAGTTTTTTGCCAACTACTTAGATTTTCATATGTTAATTTTAATTTACTATTAATCTCTTCTTCTGTTTTTCTAATTTTTTGAGTGTCAACTTCTGAAATACCTTCTGAACCGAATGGACTTTTGAGACTATCTAGATCCGTCTCCAGAGACTTAATCTCTTTTTCAAATTCTAGATAATTTTTCATAGTTATTTGTAAATTTTAATATAGTTACCTTTTTAATAGAATTCAATTAAGTCATAAAAATGACCAGTATTAGATTCTTTTTTTGTAATTGACTTTGATCAAATGCTAAGGTCAAATTGACAAAATAACAAAAGAGACTATTTTAATATAGCGCCAAAAAAGCAACCCCCCTCGGGAATCTCTCAGACAAAAGGACCGTAAAAAATAAAATTCTGGAAAGAGGTAGAAACCTACCGATAGAGTAAAGCTCTTAGGTGCTAAAACAAATGGGAAATGAATTGGTACAAATGAAAAAAATTAAAAAAGAGAACCTTTCTATAAGTCCTGTGTTATTCGAGTTTATAAATAAAGAAGTAATCCCAGGTATTGATATCGATATTAATGAATTTTGGAAAAAATTTGATTCCGCTGTTCATGAACTTGCTCCTATTAATAAAGCCTTGATTGAAAAGAGAGAAGCTATTCAAAAGAAAATAGACACATGGCACATAGCTAATAAGGGAAAAGACTTAAACCAAGAAGGCTATATAAAATTTTTAAAAAAAATAAATTATATAGTTGAAGAAAAAGAAAATTTTCAAATAACTAGTCAAAACGTAGATCAAGAAATAACTAAAATTGCGGGGCCCCAACTTGTTGTGCCAATTGATAATGCTCGGTACGCTATAAATGCAGCTAATGCCCGCTGGGGAAGTCTATATGATTCACTTTATGGAACTGATGTTATTTCTGAAACAAATGGTGCTGCTAAGACTGCTTCTTACAATTCTGTTCGAGGAAATAAAGTTATTGAATATGCCAAAAATTTTTTAGATAAAATTTTTCCACTAATAGATGGTAGTTGGAAAGATATTTCAAAAATTTCACTCGATAATATTTTGCTTAAAAATAAAACTCAACTCATTGGTTATAATGGAACAAAAGAAAATCCATCATCTATTCTACTTAAAAATAATAATTTACACGTAGATGTCATTGTTGATGCAAAAAGTAAAATTGGTAGCATGGATAAAGCCAAAATAAGTGATGTTGTGATTGAATCAGCTGTTTCTACAATAGTAGACAATGAAGATTCTGTTGCAGCAGTGGATGCTGAGGACAAAGTAAAATGCTACAGAAACTGGTTGGGTATGATGAAAGGAACTTTGCAAACTAAGATGAAAAAGAATGGAAAAGAATTTATAAGAAAATTAAATCCAGACAGAACTTATGAAGGTGTTGATGGGAAAAAAATAAAATTACATGGTAGAGCATTATTATTAAATCGAAACGTTGGTCACTTAATGACGAATTCCTCTATTACTTTAAAAAATGGCTCTGAAATTCCTGAAGGTATAATGGATACATTCATAAGTGTTTTGTGTGCAAAACATGATTTTAAAAATAAAATAAATTCAAGAACAGGATCTGTTTATATTGTAAAACCAAAAATGCACGGTCCTGAAGAAGTTGCTTTTACAAATACAATTTTTAGTAAAGTCGAAGATGTTTTGGGGCTTGAAAGAAATACTATAAAAGTTGGTATTATGGATGAAGAGAGACGAACCACAATAAACTTAAAGGAGTGTATACGAGCTGTAAAAGAAAGAATTGTTTTTATCAATACTGGTTTTTTAGACAGAACTGGTGATGAAATGCATACTTCATTTGAAGCGGGCCCCATGATTTTTAAAGGAGATATGAAGAAATCTACCTGGTTAAACACATATGAAAATTGGAATGTTGATGTTGGTTTAGCTTGTGGGTTGTCTGGTAAGGCTCAAATAGGCAAAGGGATGTGGGCAATGCCTGATCGTATGTCAGATATGATGAATCAAAAAATTGGCCACCCGTCTGCTGGTGCTAATTGTGCCTGGGTACCATCTCCAACTGCTGCCACTCTTCATGCTACACATTATCACCAGGTAGATGTTTTTAAAAAACAAGCAGAACTTAAATTACGCACAAAAGCAAAGCTTGAGAATATTTTAATTATTCCAATAGCAGATAGACCTAATTGGTCAATAGCAGATGTTAACAATGAACTAGAAAATAATGCCCAAAGTATTTTAGGCTATGTTGTAAGATGGATAGATCAAGGAATAGGTTGCTCTAAGGTTCCTGACTTTAATAATATTGGTCTAATGGAAGATAGAGCTACACTTAGAATATCATCTCAGCATATAGCAAATTGGTTGCACCACAATATTTGCACTGAAGATCAAGTAATGAATGTTATGAAAAAAATGGCAGCAGTTGTCGATAAACAAAATAATAGTGATAAAAATTATAAACCGATGTGTGTAAATTTTGAAGAATCAATAGCATTTTTAGCTGCCTGCGATTTAGTTTTCAAAGGTCGTATTCAACCATCTGGTTATACGGAGCCATTACTTCACAAACGAAGAATAGAGAAAAAAATTAAAGATTTATAAAAGCCTTAATTCCATCAAGAATATACTGAATACTTAGTCCTGCTAAGATAATTGCTACTATTCTCGAAAACACACTTATAATTCTTTTGTTTATTATTTTTTCAGACTTAGCAGCTATAAATAAAATTATAAAAGTTGTTATTGTCACTGAGATTAAAGCAACCATACCAATAGCCTGTTTTGAAAAATCATTTCCTATAGCACTTACTGATACAATAACTGATGTTATTGCAGCTGGTCCAGCCAGCAAAGGTGTGGCAAGCGGGAAAATGCTCAATTTATCAGAAGTAAAATTAACATCTTCTTCTTTTCTTTGATGTCTCTTGTCAAAAAGCATTTCTAAAGAAATAATAAATAAAATAATTCCACCAGCTATTGTAAAGGCAGGAAAAGAAATTTTTAAATAAGCTAAAACGCTATTTCCCAGTAATCCAAAAAATAGTAAGATAAGTGTGGCTATAAACGTTCCATGTAGAGCTGTTTTTATTTTTTCTTTTATATCAAGATGTTCTGTAACAACTAAAAATATAGGGGTACTACCTATAGGATCAATAACAATAAAATAAAAAATAAAAGTTTTTAAGAATATTTCAGTCATAAAAATTATATTATTCGCTTGTTACTGGTACTCTATTTTTGAAAGCAGAATATAAAGTGCCATCATCTAACTGTTCAATCTCACCTCCTACTGGTAAACCTTGAGCCAGTTTAGTAATTTTAATCTTATCATTTTTAATTGCATCTTCAATATAGTGCGCGGTTGTTTGGCCTTCAATTGTAGCGCTCGTTGCAATAATAACTTCTTTAAGGCTGTTCTTCTGTACTCTTCTAACTAAAGAATCGATTAATAAGTTTTTTTGTTCATAGTTTTCATTTGAATTTAAAGTACCTCCTAAAATATGAAAATATCCTTTGTAAATACTTGAAGATTCTATAGCCCACATATCTGCAAGGTTTTCTACTACACAAATTTTATCATAAGCATTTTCATTTTCACAAATGCAAGCTTGGTCTAGTATTTTAAGATTTCCACATACTAGGCATCTAATTATACTTTTATAAACCTTTGCTAGTGATTGAGCTAAGGGCTTAACCATACTTTCTTTATTGTTAATTAATTTTAAAATTATTCTTTTTGCAGATTTAGGACCTAGACCAGGAAGTTTTGCAAAAAGTTTTATTAATTCTTCTATGGCTGGAATTTGATTGTCCATTTAAAAAGGGAACTTTAGATCAAAAGGTAAATTTATCCCGCCTGTTGCTTTCGATAGTTCTTCTGAAGATTTTTTTTTCAATTTTTCTTTTGCGTTGCTATAAGCTGCAATAATTAAATCATTAATGATTTCGCTTGTCTCTTTTTTAGCTTCATCGCTGACGAATATAGCTTTAATTTCGTAATCACCAGTTAAAGTCACTTTTACTAAGTTTCCTCCCGCTTCACCTTCAACTTCTATATTTTTAATAGAATCCTGAGCTGCTTTCATTTTGGCCTGCATTTCTTTAGCCTTTGATAACATGTCTGTAAAATCAGGCATCTTCCTCCTCCGTAACACTAATAAGCTTTGCATCAGGAAATGCTGAAACAAAATCTTTAACTAAATCACAGTTCATTTCTTTTTCAAGTTTATTTTTTTTATCTTCAATATTTTTTTCATAAAATGTTTTTTCACCTTCGTCTTTACTTAGTGTAATAATCCATCTTTCACCTGTCCACTTTAGCAATCTCTCTGTTAAGATTTTTATGAAGTTTTTATTAAGTTTTTCGTTAAAAGTTATGTTTATCTTTCCCGATGCAAAACTTACTAAATTAACATTTCTCTCTAAGTCATATTTTAGTTCTACTTCTTTTTCTCTTGTAGCAATTTGAATTAAGTCATCGAATTTTTTTATTTCTAAAGATTTTAATATTTCGGACTGAGATTCTGGTTTTTTTACAGGGTTTGTTTTAATTTGATCTATATTTTTAAGTTGATTCTTATAAACACTCGTTATTTTTACATCATCTAGTTCGTTCACTTCTGATGCTATAGTTTTTTTTGAGGGTAAAGTCTCTTTGTTTGAATAAGATTCTGTTGTTATTTCTTCCCTTTGATCAATGCTTTTGAGGTGCATGAGCTGCATGACATACATTTCTAAGGCTAAGTTTTCGTTTCCTAAAATTCTCAAGTCACTCATTGTTTTAATGGTGAGTTGCCAAAAAATTCCTAAATCCTGTGAGTCTAAGTTTTTTGAGTAAGCGTCAATTAATTGAAGTTCAGCCTCTGAAATCATTAAATCTTTTTCAATAGGTCCTAGGTTGATTCTCCTGTTAAACAGATAAAGAATTTCTAAAATATCATTTAAAAAGTTTTTTGCATCAAGACCGCTGTCTATCAACTCTCTCAAGTGCCTGATAGCCTCTTTTTGAGAGCCTGACATAATTTCTTTAAAAAGAAGTATCAATTTACTTCTATCAGCGAGTCCCAGCATTAATCTTACATCTTGGTCTTGAATTACTTTACCTTGAATACTTTGGCCAACTAAAGCTCGGTCTAGTAAAGAAATAGCATCTCGAACTGACCCTTCGGAAGCTCTTGAAATAAGTTGAAGCGCATTATCTGAAATACCTCCATTCTCTTTTTTAGCAATATCTTTAAGGTGTAAAAATAGTTTTTCCAGATTCACTCTCTTCAAATCAAATCTTTGGCATCTTGAAAGAATAGTGACAGGAATTTTCCTAACTTCAGTTGTTGCTAAAATAAATTTTAGCCTTGGTGGTGGTTCTTCTAAAGTTTTTAACAAACCATTAAATGCTTGTTTTGACAACATATGCACTTCATCAATAATAAATATTTTAAATTTTGCACTGGTTGGACTGTATTTTGCGTTCTCAATTAGTTCTCTAATATCGTCAATACCTGTTTTAGAAGCTGCGTCCATTTCTAGAATGTCCATATGATTAGAGTTTACAATTTCAGCACAATGGCAGTATTCACCTATTGCGCACTTTTCACCTTCATCAAATTTTTTTATGCAATTTATTGCTTTAGCAATTAGTCTTGCGGTTGTCGTCTTTCCAACGCCTCTTATTCCGGTTAATAAATAAGCATTAGGAGTTTTACCTAACTTAATAGCATTAGTGATAGTTTGAGCCATCACTTCTTGACCAATAAGATCTTTAAATTCTTGGGGCCTATATTTAAGTGCTAATATTTTATTATTTATCATTATAATTACAGAGGCAGGCAACAACCTGAAAAAATTTCACTACGGCTGCTTCTTTTCAGACCTGACCGGGTTTATGAAACATCCACCTGATGCCAACCTCAATATGATTATATCAAGATCAATTTGAATACTACAAGGCTAGATTAAAGATTATGTGGATTATTTTTGCCTAAATGCTGAGGCTTCATAAACACCCAAAATATCTAAACTCTCCGTGTGAAATCCAAGCTCTACGAGGCTTTTTTGAACTGGTTTTTGTTCTATATGGCCTTCAAAATCTAAATAAAAATTAACTTGTTCAAAACTATTTTTAACAGAAAAACTTTCCAACTTAGTCAAATTAATTTGATTTGTGGCAAACCCACCTAAAGATTTGTATAAGGCCGACGCTTCACTTTTTAACCTAAAAATACATGTAGTTATATAATTTTTTTTTTTATCATATTCTGGTTGACTGACATTTTTTCCCATCACTAGAAAGCGGGTGACATTGCCGGCTTCATCTTCAATATTTTTTTTTAATATTTTTAATCCATAAGTCTTAGCTGCTAGTTCAGATGCGATGGCAGCTATTGAGTTGTCCCGACTTTCAGCTAAATCTTTAGCCGAACCTGCTGTGTCTGCAGATATAATACTTTTAAAATTATTTTTTTTAATAATTTCTTGGCATTGTCCGATAGCTTGAGCGTGACTTCTCACATATTTAATGTTTTTGAGTTCAGCTTCATTTCTAATTAACAAACAATGTTCAACTTTTTGATAGTGCTCTGCGTAAATTTGTAGTTTAAACTTAGGTAGCAGATAATGAATATCAGCAACTCTTCCCGCTAATGAATTTTCAATAGGTATGATAGCTTTATAGCTTTCATCATCAAACACAATTTTAAAAGTTTCTTCAAAAGTTTTACAGTTTTTAACATCTGCACCTTTGAAAATCTCTTCACAAGCAATATGTGAGTAAGCACCTTTTTCACCTTGAAATGCTAATTTAATTTTTGTCATTTATTTTTCCATTACTTTTTTTACAGCCGCTAAATCTGAGATCGTATCAACACTTAACGGGCAAGCATCAATATAACCTACATCTATTTTCATTCTATCTTCAAGAGCCCTTAGTTGCTCAAGTTTTCTATCTTTCTCAAGTTTACTTCTACTTAAACTTACATATCTTATTAGAGCTTTATTAGTAAAGGCATAAATGCCAACATGATGATAGGTGAATTTGTTTAGTGGTTCGTTGGAAATTCTAAAAAAATCTACTGCTTTTTCAAAAGATTTATTTTTAATATTGTTATCTACAATAACTTTTACTACATTCGGATCTTTTTCTTCGTTATTATTTTCAAGATCAGATGCTAAGGTGCCAATATCACATAAATCTTTTTTCATATGTTCTACTAAATCTTTAATTGCTTGAGGATTTAGATTTGGCATATCACCTTGAAAATTAATTATAATTTCAGGCATCGATTTTAATTTTTTCTCGAACACTTCAAAAACTCTATCTGTTCCTGTCTCATGTTTATCGCTTGTTAGTACAGCTAAACCATTATGATTTTTAATAAGTTCAAAAATTTTCTGGTCAGGAGTTGCTACTATCACGTCGCCAACATTTGAGTTTTTTGCAACATCATAGACGTGAAGAATCATTTCTTTTTTATTAATTAGTTTTAAGGGCTTATTTGGAAGCCTCTCAGCATCAAGTCTTGATGGTATTATTATAGTAATGTTGCTCATAATTATGCGTCCCTTAGACGCAAATAAAGTAACTAAATTTTAAGTTATTTTTAATATAGTCGTGTTATACGTCAAATAGTAATTATCAAATTTATGGACAGTTTTGAATTAAATAAAATTATAGCTGCAGTACTTATGACCGCATTAATAGTTATAGGGATCAACAAACTCGCAGACTCTATCTTTCACGTCGAAAATCCTAAGCAATCGGCTTATAAAGTTGAAGGAGTTGAGTTGGCATCGTCAACTGGATTAAAAACTGCTATCAAAGAAGTAGTTCAACTTAATATTAAAGAAATTTTGGCCTTAGGAGACGCAGCACACGGCGAAAAAGTATTTAAAAAATGCAGTGCTTGCCACATTGTTGCTAAAGGTGGAAAAAATTTAATTGGACCCGCTCTTTACGGAGTTGTTGGGCGAGCTTCTGCATCTATACCGGATTATGCTTATTCGTCTGCTTTAAAAGCTCATGGAAAAGATTGGAGCTTTGAAGAGTTGAATGCTTTTTTATTAAAACCTAGATCTTATATCAAAGGAACTAAAATGGCTTATGCGGGCTTAAGGAAAGACAAAGATAGGGCTTCAGTTATTTTATATTTAAACAATCAGAGTGACAGCCCTCTTTCAAGACCTTAACTCAAACACCAGTTAATAATACTTTTTTGTGCATGAACCCTATTTAGAGCTTGTGTCCAAACTACAGATTGTTTGCCATCAATTATTTCGTCTGTAACTTCATCACCTCTGCTCACAGGTAGACAATGCATAAAAATTGCATCTGTTCTTGCAAGCTTCATTAGTTTTTTATTTACTTGATATTCTTTTAAAATTTTTTTCTTTTTTTTTTTATCTACTTTGTCATTCATAGAGATCCATTTATCTGTCATAATGCAATCTGCATTTCTAACTGCTTCAACAGGATTTTTGATAATACTAATATTGGCTTTATTTTTTTTTGCCCAATCTAAAACTCTTTTGCTAGGTTTGTATTTGTCTGGACAGCCTATGTTTAGCTTAAAATTAAACTTTGCAGCAGCTGAAATAAAAGAATTAGACATATTGTTATTGCCATCACCTACCCAAGCAATTGTTTTTCCTTCTATATTTCCTCTTATTTCCTCGAAAGTTAAGATATCTGACATTACTTGACAGGGGTGACTTAGTTCGGATAATCCATTGATTACCGGGATATCGGAATATTTAGCAAGATCCGCTAAATTTTTATGTAAAGATGTTCTTATCATTACAATGTCAGCGTATTCTGAAAAAACTTTAGCTGTGTCTTTTATAGATTCATCTCCTTTTCCATAGTGGATTCCATCAGGATTTAAGGTGATAGAAGAGCCTCCTAGTTGCTTGACTGCAATATCAAAAGAAATTCTTGTTCTTGTTGAGGGTTTTTCAAAAATCATAACCATGGACTTACCAGTAAATGGCTTGTCAAAATCAGGTGCTGATTTATTCAGTTTTTTTCTTTTTGATTTTCTTGTCTTTGCTTCTTCTATAATTTCTCTTAATTCTTGAGAAGAGAGATCTGAAATATTTAAAAAGTTGTTCATTTAAAAGTTTTACATACTTTTCTTAAAATTACTATTGCTTGATCAATATTTTCTTTTTTTACATTTAGCGGGGGTAATAACCTAACAACATTTTCTGCAGCTCTGATTGTTAACAATTTATTGTCTAAAAGTTTTTTTATAAATAAATTAAGATCTGGTGATACTTTCATACCAATGAGCAACCCAATGCCCCTAACTTCCTTGATTATGCTTGGAAACTCAGACTGTAACTTTTGAAGTTCATTGTGAAAATATTGAGAAATTAGGTGAACATTTTTTAAAAATCCTTTTTTTAGAATTAGATCTAAAACGGCATTTCCGATACTCATTGCTAGAGGGTTTCCGCCAAATGTTGATCCATGAGACCCTGGGGTCATACCAGAAGCTACTTTTTTTGTCATTAAACACGCTCCGATTGGGAATCCTCCACCTATTCCCTTTGCGATAGGAACTATGTCAGGGGTTATTCCTGCATACTCGTAAGCAAAGAATTTTCCCGATCTTCCTATGCCACATTGAACTTCATCTAAAATAAGTAGAATATTTTTTTTATTACATAATTTTCTTAAACCTTTTAAGCAGTAGTCAGGGATAACTTTGATGCCACCTTCTCCCATGATGGTTTCAACCATTATGGCTGCGGTTTTTTTGGTGATAGCTTTTTCTAAGCCTTTATGATCAGCAAAATCAAAATGATCAAAACCATCTACTTTTGGCCCAAAACCTTCTGTGGCTTTTTTACTATTACTTGCAAAAATTGTAGCCAATGTTCTGCCATGAAAACTATTATTTAAACATAATATTCTATTTTTCTTAGGTTGACCTTTTGAATAAAAATATCTTTTAGCTACTTTAATTGCTAGTTCAGTTGCTTCCGCACCTGAATTTTGAAAAGCTACAAAATCTGCAAATGTATTTTGAGTAAGTCTTTTTGCTAATCTTTCTTGTTCTAAAATTATAAACGCATTGGAAACATTCCATAATTTTTTAGATTGTTTGTTGATAGTCTTAACTAAATAATCGTGACAATGTCCAAATGAGTTAACTGCAATACCTTGTACGAAATCTAAATATTTTTTTCCATCAGTAGAGTAAAGATAACAGCCCTTACCTCTTGAAAAAGAAATTTTTTTTCTATTATAGTTGTTTAGCAATGAGCTCATGATTAAGATTTTATTTTATAACCTTTTTTATATAACAAATAAGCGCTCATCCACATAATTAAGCTTAATGCTGTTAAGTAAACTAACCCGGTTACAAGTGAGCCATCAGACTGCCCAATAAAACTATATCTAAATCCATCTATCATATAGAAAAATGGATTGGCTTTACTGACTGTGTAGAGATATCCTGGTAATTTATCTATAGTATAAAAAGTTCCCGATAAAAAC
>Ga0307986_10001656_pt1 | contig 16154 bp, 16 predicted proteins | sample EllFjometageno82_FD_203170 | JGI IMG/M metagenome (GOLD analysis project Ga0307986, IMG submission 203170) | Marine microbial communities from Ellis Fjord, Antarctic Ocean - #82 | ecosystem: Environmental > Aquatic > Marine > Unclassified | place: Southern Ocean | collected 2014-10-09
ATAAATTCATTAAAGGCAAACTTCAATGAAATTAAAATAGATAATGGAATTATAGATATTAACAAAAAAAATAATTTATCAGTAAAAGGGTCATTTGATTCAAACATCAATTTTGATGAAAATAATTTAAAAAAAATAAAGATGTTAGATTTAAAAAAAATGTATAAAAAAAATAAAATTAATATCAAAGGAAGTTTTTTGAATACATTTGATTTTAATCTAAATGAAACGCTTGAAGTAATTGATTATAATTATGATGTAGAGGGTAAATTAAGTGAAGCAAAAATAATTTTAGAATCAAATATAAGAAACGTATTTTTAAAAAATAAGATTGAAAAATTAGAATTTTCAAATATCAAATTAAAATATCAAATTAATAAAAATAACAATCTTTTATTTTTAGAAGGGGGTTATAAAACAAACAATACTAGTAAATTTGATAAATTAAAATTTTCTGTAGATTTAAATAAAAAAAATTTAATTTATAATATAGACTTAACCTCGAGTGAACAATTTACACTTGATTTAATTAACTTCAAGAGTTCAAAAAACTCCACTAGTAGAATTGAAACTTTAATTAGAGTTGATAAAGATAAAACTCATTTAGAAAAGCTTATTTTTACAAACAATAAAAGTGAAATATCAATAAAGAATATAGAAATTAATAATAAATTAGAATTAAAAAAATTCAAAAGCCTTAAAGTTAAAACATTTTTAGATAAAAAAAAAAATAATGACTTTATCGTTTCTTTTGGAAAAAAAATAATTGTTAGTGGAGAAATATTTGACTCTACAAATTTAGTCGAAAATATTACTAAAAATAATAAGAACAACAATCTAAAAAATATTAATAAAAATATTGAAATTAAATTAGACAATATTCTTACCAAGTCTCAAATACCACTAAAAAAATTTAATTTGTTTGGCAGTATACACAAAGGTAAATTTATAAAAATTTCTTCAAAAAGTGATTTTCTTGGCGGCAAACATCTTGATATCTCATTAACTACAAATAAAAAAGATAAGACAAAAATATTAGAAATATATTCAGATTTAGCCAGACCTTTACTCGAGGACTACAAGTTTTTTAATGGTATCAATAAGGGTAACTTATTTTTTACGCGTATTTTTAACGACGATGTATCTAATTCAAGTTTAGTAATCGAAAATTTCAAAGTAATCAACGCACCTGCTTTTGCAACTTTATTAACTATTGCAGATTTGAAAGGAGTTGCAGATTTATTATCAGGTGACGGTATTACTTTTGACATATTAGAAATTAAATTCAATCAAGATCATAACACATTAAAAGTTGAGGAAATTTATGCTATAGGATCTAGTATTTCTATTCTTATGGATGGCTACATAGACAAACAAAGTGGTTTAGTTAGTTTAAGTGGTACAATGGTTCCTGCAAAAAATCTAAATCAATTAATTTCAAAAATTCCTATTTTAGGAGGTATACTAGTTGGCAAAGAAGTTGGTGAAGGAATATTTGGTGTAAGCTTCAAAATGAAAGGACTGCCAAATAATATTAAGACTACTATTAATCCTGTTAAAACGATAACTCCTCGTTTTATTACCAGAGCACTGGAAAAAAGAAAAAAAAAAAGAAAACCTAATTAAATTTAATAATAAAATGTTTTTTTTTTCCAAAAGAAATTTTTATATTCTTTTCACTTGAGAGGTATTTTGTATCAATAATTAATTTTTCGTTATCTATTAAATTACCATTAAATTTAATAGCCTTACTTTTTATTGCTCTTCTAATCTCACTTTTCGACTCTAAAATTTTTGCTTCATATAAAAAATCAATAATATTTTTTCCATTTTTAATTATAGAATGTTTAAAAAAAATTTCTGGTAAGTTTTTTCCAACACCTTTATTTTCAAAAGTTTCCAGTGCAGTTTCCTCAGCATCTTTAGCTGCTTTCTCACCATGTAGTATTTCTGTGGTTTTGTTAGCGAGTAAAATTTTTAGACTATTAATATTTTTTTCTTTTTCTATAATTTTATTAAGTTCCGTACTTTCTATTTCAGTAAAAAAATTTAAAAATTTTACAACATCTGCATCAGATGTATTTCTCCAAAATTGCCAGTACTCATATGGTGACAGCATTTCTTCACTCAGCCAAATTGCTCCATCCGCAGTTTTTCCCATTTTAGCACCCGAAGACAGCGTTATTAAAGGAGTGGTTAAACCAAAAGATTCTTTTTGTTTTATTTTTCTTATAAGTTCAACACCATTTATAATATTTCCCCACTGATCAGAACCTCCAAGTTGTAAAACGCAGTCATAATCTTCATATAATTTGTAAAAATCATAAGCCTGTAGAATCATGTAGTTAAATTCCATATAGCTTAAAGATTGTTCTCTATCTAGACGCAGCTTAACACTGTCAAAACTAAGCATCTTATTAATAGTAAAATGTTTTCCTATTTCTCTAAGAAAGTTAATATATTTCAGTTTTGTTAACCAATCAGCATTGTTAACAAATATTGGCATTGTTTTTTTGTCTTTAAAATTAAGAAGTTTTTTGAATATTTTTTTTATTTTTAAAATATTTTCATTGATTGATTTATTTTCTAAAATCTTTCTAGTGGCATCTTTTCCTGAGGGGTCCCCTATAAGAGTGGTGCCACCACCAAGCAATATAATAGGTTGATGCCCATATTTTTGAAGCAACCTTAAACACATTATTTGTAATAAACTGCCTACGTGTAAACTAGGAGCAGTGCAGTCAAAGCCTATGTATGCTCTTATAGACTTATTAGATAGAATTTTCTTTAAATTTTCTAGGTCAGTGCACTGGTGAAAAAAGCCTCTAGAATTTATGTCGTTTATAAAGTTTTTTTCCATAGATTCTTTGCTATAAATTATTAATACACAATAATTATAATAAGTTAAATATATAATATGAAACAATTAATAACTTCGATAGGCTTGATGAGCGGTACATCAGGAGACGGCATTGATATTTCTACAATTCAATCTGATGGAGAAGATAAATTGGTACTTTTAGGGGATTATTATTATAAATACAGTGATAACTTTAAGACAGAAATTATGAGTCTCAAAGATAAGATTTTAAAAAAAGAAGATTTGACAAAACATGAAAAAATTATCAAAGAACTTGAGAGAAAAATTACCACCACACATGCTTTCGCAGTAGAAGAAAGTTTAGAAAAATTCAAAATAAATAGAAAAGAAATAAATATTGTAGGCTTTCATGGCCAGACTTTGTTTCATAGTTTTAGAGATAAAATTTCAAAACAAATTGCGGATGGAAAACTACTATCAAATTTAATAAAAATCGATGTAGTAAATGATTTTAGAAGTTCAGATATTAATAACGGAGGCCAAGGAGCGCCGTTAACACCAATATATCACAGCTTAATACAAAAAATAAAAAACATAAAAACTCCTGTCGCATTTGTAAACATTGGTGGTATTGCCAATATTACTTACATAGGATCAGACTCCAAATTATTAAGTTTCGACACAGGTCCAGGAAATAGCTTGATAGACAGATTCATAAAAACAAAATCTAACAACAAAATTAATTTTGATGAAGAAGGGAAAACAGCCTCAAGAGGAACTGTAGATGAAATTATTATTGAAAGTTATTTAAACGATCCCTATTATGAAATGAAGCCACCAAAAACTCTAGACATAAATGATTTCACAATTTCATTAATAAGAGGGTTAAGTTATGAAAATTCTGTTGCAACATTGACCGAGTTAACAGCAAGAACAATAGTAAATTCTTTTTTTTTAGTGCCGGAAAAACCTAAAAAAATATTACTATGTGGCGGAGGAAGAAAAAATAAATTTCTTGTAGAACGGATAAAAAAATTAAGTCAAATTGAGATTGTTAATATTGATGAATATAAATTAGATGGAGATTTTACAGAGTCTCAGGCGTTCGCTTACTTAGCGATCAGAACTTTACTAAAAAAACCGATTTCATTTCCAGAAACAACTGGAGTAAAAAATTCACTTACTGGTGGAAAAATATCAAAGATTAGATAAGAGCTGTTTTATTTTTTATATATTTTTCTATTTCAATTTCTAATTCTTTTTCTTTATTCTTAAAAAAATGATTAGCATTTTTAATTTTAGAAAATAAAACCTCTATACCTTTTTGGCTTTTAATCCTGCGGTCAAGTTCTTGAATGCTTTCACTTGTAACTAACTCATCAGTTTCGCTATATAATATTTGACCTGAAGTTGGACATGGAGCTAAAAAAGAAAAATCATAAACATTTGGCTGTGGCGAGACTGCAATAAAATTATTTACTTCAGGCCTACGCATAATTAGTTGCATACAAATTAATGCACCGAAAGAAAAACCAGAGACCCAACACTGACTATAATCTAAATTTTCTCTTTCTATCCAATCAAGAGCTGCAGCAGCATCAGACAATTCACCTTGTCCATTATCGAACACACCATCACTTTTGCCAACTCCTCTAAAATTTATACGAATTACGGAAAAGCCATTTTCTAAAAAAATATTATAAACTAATTGAACAATCTTATTATTCATAGTTCCACCATATTGAGGGTGCGGTTGTAAAACTATAGCTACAGGAGATCCAAATTTAGGATTTTTATAATATTTACCTTCTAGTCTTCCAGCTGGACCGGGAATAAAAATTTCAGAACTTTTTGGTTTCATTTATTAATAATGATTATTATTTGCAAAAAAAGAATAGATTTATAACATGTTTTAACGCGGCAATTTAATTTTTTTATACTTGAGTAAATTACTAGGAATTCTCTTATTATTGTTGTATTACAATGTAAATTTATGAAACTTACTACTAAAGGAAGATATGCCGTAATGGCGATGGCTGATTTGGCTTCTCATTCTACCGAGAAACCAATAAGTCTCTCTGAAATTTCAGTTAGGCAAAACATATCCTTATCCTACTTAGAACAACTGTTTCTGAAATTAAAAAAAAAGAATCTAGTAAAGAGCGTGAGAGGGGCCAGTGGAGGTTATATTTTAGAAAAGCCTGCTTCAGAAATAAGACTTTCAAATATTATTTTTGCAGTAGATGAAAAAGTTAAAACTTTAAACTGTAAAAAAGACTCTAAGAGGGGATGCACGAACAAAAATTCAAAATGCATTACCCACAATTTGTGGGATGATCTAGAAAATCATATCAATAGTTTTTTTGAAAATATTAAATTAGAAGATTTAACCAAGGATAATAATTCATAGATGAAAACACAAAAAGACATAAACACTAATCAGGAATATAAATACGGTTTTTCTACTGACATAGAAAACATCAGATCTCCTAAAGGCCTAAACGAAGATACTATTAAATTTATCTCGAATATAAAAAAAGAACCAAAATGGATGTTAGACTGGAGACTTAAAGCTTTTAATAGACTAAAAATTTTAAAAGAACCAAACTGGCAGAAACCAAAATACCCAAAAATTGACTATCAAAATTTATATTATTATTCAGCTCCCAAAAGTTCATCTAAAAAAATTAATAGTTTAGACGAAATAGACCCAAAAATACTAGAAACTTATAACAAGCTAGGCATACCTCTACAAGAACAAGAAAGATTAAGCGGAGTGGCAGTTGATGCAGTTTTTGACTCAGTGTCTGTAGCTACTACATTTAAAGAAGCACTTACAAAAAAAGGAATAATTTTTTGTCCAATATCCGAAGCTATAATAAAACATCCCGATTTAGTAAAAAAATATTTAGGTTCAGTAATACCTATCACCGATCATTATTTTGCAACCCTTAATTCTGCAGTTTTTACAGACGGTTCGTTCGTTTACATTCCTCCTAATGTTAGATGTCCGATGGAATTATCAACTTACTTTAGGATAAATGCAACTGAAACCGGTCAGTTCGAAAGAACTTTAATTATTGCAGACAAAGGAAGTTATGTTAGTTATCTAGAAGGTTGCACGGCACCTATGAGAGATGAAAATCAGTTACATGCAGCAAATGTAGAACTCATAGCTTTAGATGATGCTGAAATAAAATACTCGACAGTTCAAAACTGGTATCCAGGAGACAAAAATGGAGTTGGTGGTATTTATAATTTCGTAACAAAAAGAGGTGCTTGCAGAGGTAAGAATTCAAAAATTTCTTGGACACAAGTAGAAACAGGATCGGCAATTACTTGGAAATATCCTAGTTGTATATTGCAGGGAGATAATTCTGTAGGGGAGTTTTATTCTATAGCGATAACAAATAATCATCAGAAGGCTGACACAGGAACAAAAATGATTCATCTTGGAAAAAATACAAAAAGTAAAATTATTTCCAAAGGTATTTCAGCAGGAAAAGCTGACAACACTTACAGGGGTTTAGTTGATATAAGTACCAAAGCAACAAATTCGCGAAATTATACCCAGTGTGATTCACTGTTAATGGGCAATCAGTGTGGCGCTCATACTGTTCCATATATTAAAAATAAAAATGCTTCTTCAACTATTGAACATGAGGCTACAACAACTAAAATAAATGAAGAGCAACTTTTTTATTGTAATCAAAGAGGTTTAAACCAAGAAGAGGCTGTTAGTTTGATAGTAAATGGTTTTTGTAAGGAAGTTTTGCAACAATTGCCCATGGAATTTGCCGTAGAGGCTCAAAAATTAGTCTCAATAAGTTTAGAGGGAAGCGTAGGGTAATGTTAGAAATTAAAAATCTTAAAACATCAGTAAACGATAAAACTATTTTAAATGGCTTGAATCTAAATATAAAAGCAGGAGAAGTTCACGCTATAATGGGACCAAACGGGTCAGGTAAAAGCACTTTAGCAAATATTTTATCAGGTAAACAAGGCTACAATGTATCTGGAGAAATAAATTTCAAAGGAGAAGATTTAAACAAAGTTTCAATTGAAGAAAGAGCTCAAAAAGGAATTTTTTTAGCATTTCAGTACCCACTAGAAATACCGGGTGTTAATACTAATAATTTTTTGAAAACTTCATTAAACACAATAAGAAAAGCAAGAGGGCAAAAAGAATTAGATACTTTAAGTTTTTTAAATTTAGTTAAAAAAAAATCTGCCGAGTTAGGAATTGATGAAAAATTTTTATCTAGACAGCTAAATGTTGGATTTTCCGGAGGAGAAAAGAAAAAAAATGAAATTTTGCAAATGAAATTACTAGAACCAGAATTCATAGTCCTTGATGAAACAGACTCAGGCTTAGATATAGATGCTTTGAGAATTGTTGCAGACGGTGTCAATTCTTCAAGAACTAAAAGTAATGCATTTTTAATTATAACTCACTATCAAAGATTACTAGATTATATTAAGCCAGATTTTGTTCATGTTCTTTCAAATGGCAAAATAACAAAAACAGGAAACAGCAGTCTTGGAATTGAATTAGAAAAAACTGGTTACGCCAATTTATAATTATATTAAATGAAACAAGATTTTGCGATAGATATTAATAATATTTCTTCTGAAAAAATGGAGTATAGGAAAAAAAATTTAGAACTTTTTAATAAAGAAGGATTTCCTAATAGAAGATTAGAAACATGGAAATTCACAGATCTTAATAAAATTATTGAAGAAAATTTTGAAAATCTAGAAGCACATAATAAATCAGAAGAATATCAAGAAGTAGAACTTTTAAAAGATTTTGAACATAATTATATTATTTTAATAAATGGTATTTTAAAGTCTAACAACTTTAAGCACGAAGATCAAAAAAAATTCAAGATAAACGAATATCATGAAAATATAAATAATAAGATTGAAATACAAAATTCATTAATTAGTTTAAATAATGCATTATTTAACGGAGGATATTCTTTAGAAGTATCAAGTAATTATAAGTTTAAAAAACCTTTAGTAGTTTATAATTATTTTTTAAATAATTTAGAAAATAAAATTGTAAATAATAAAAATATGATTATTTTAAATGAAAATTCAGGCTTAGATTTAATTGAATCCAATTCAGACATTTCAAAAAAAAATTTTATTTATAATAATTATACAAATATTAAATTAGATGAAAATGCTTCTTTAAAAAGTTATAATTTACAAGGATGTAAAAGTAATGGATTTTTCTATAAATTTTTAAAGGTGTGTTTAGCTAAAATGTCAAATTATGAGGATTATATTTTTTCTTCTGGGTTAAAATTTAATAAAGTAGAAGAAGATGTAGATGTAATTGGTGAAAATGCCAAATGCACAATACAATCTGCAATATCTTTAAGTTTAAACGAACATCAAGAAATCAAAACTCAAATAAATCATTTAAAACCTAATTGTGTTAGCTATCAAAAGATTAAAAATGTTCTTAATAAAAATTGTAAAGGTGCATATCAAGGAAAAATTTTTGTAAAAGATGTGGCTCAAAAAACTGACGCCTATCAACTTAGCAAAGCTTTATTACTGGATGATTCCTCAGAGTTCAACGCAAAACCAGAGTTAGAAATTTACGCCGATGACGTAAAATGCTCTCATGGGTCAACATCAGGAAGTGTGAATGAAGATTCAATCTATTATTTAATGACTAGAGGTATATCTAGAAAAAAAGCCATAGGTTTATTAACTAAGGCATTTTTATTTGAGATAGCTGATTCAATTCAAAATGAAGAAATAAAAGTTTTTGTAGAAAAAAATTTAGATAGACAAATCTATGGATATTAAAAATATTAAATCAGAGTTTCCTATTTTTAAGCAAAAAATTAATGGCAAACCATTAGTTTACTTAGATAGTGCTAATTCATCTCAAAAACCACAATCTGTAATAAAAAGAATTTCAAGTTTTTACGAAACTGAATATTCGAATGTTGGAAGAAGCGTACATTCGTTAGCTGTTAAAGCAACAAATAGATTTGAGGATACAAGAGATAAAGTTAAAAATTATATAAATGCAGAATATAGAGAAGAAATTATTTTTACAAAAGGGGCTACCGATGCAATTAATTTAGTTGCCTCTTCTTATGGAAAAAAATTTATAAATAAAGGCGATGAAATAATAATTACTGAATTAGAACATCATTCGAATTATGTTCCTTGGAATTTTATTAGAGAAAATGTAGGAGCTAATATTAAATTTGCTCCAGTAAATAGCAAAGGTGAGATCGAAGTAGATGATATAAAAAAACTTATTACTGATAAAACAAAAATTATTGCAATTACCCATCTATCTAATGTTACAGGGGCAATAATACCAATTAAAAAAATTGTTGACTTAGCGAAATCTAAAAAAATTCCAGTACTAGTAGACGGTACTCAAGGTGCACCTCATTTGGAAATTGATATGCAAAGCTTAGGATGTGATTTTTATGCCATTTCTTGTCATAAAATGTATGGACCTAACGGGTTAGGAGTGCTTTACATGAAAAAAAAATGGGTTGATATACTTCCACCCTATCAAGGTGGAGGAGGCATGATAGACGAAGTTAAAAAAGAAAAAATTACCTACGCCTCATCACAATTAAAATTTGAGGCGGGTACCATGCAGACCGCGGAAGTGGTTAGTTTTTCCGAGGCAATAAATTTTATTGAAAAAATAGGAATTAAAAAAATTTTAGAACATGAAAATAAAATAATGGAATATGGATTAGAAAAACTAAAAAAAAACAACTCTGTTAACATTATTGGAGATCCATTAAATAAAGGATCGGTTATTTCTTTTACCATAAAAGGAATTCATCCACATGATATAGCTACAATTTTAGATGACGATGGTGTTGCTATTCGTGCAGGCCATCACTGTTGTCAAATTCTACATGAAAAAATTGGCATATCAGCATCTGCTCGTGCGTCATTTGGTGTTTATAATACAAAAGAAGATATTGATATTTTATGTAATGCTATTGATAAATGTAAGAAGGTATTTAATATTTAAATGGAACTAAAAGAACTATATCAAGAAATTATTTTAGATCATGGAAAAAATCCAAGAAATTTTGGCAAGTGTAACCAGTTTAATCGAGATGCTAAAGCACACAATCCTCTTTGTGGAGATAAAGTGCATATATATTTAAAACTTGATAAGGAAAAAATAGTTGAAGACCTTACTTTTGAAGGTGAGGGTTGTGCCATATCATTAGCTTCAGCTTCTATTTTAACAGAAACCATTAAAGGAAAAAACTTTAATGTAGCAAAAAAAATAATAGAAGATTTTTTAAATATGATTAAAAATGAAGTTAAAATTTCTATAAATAGTCTTAATGAAGATCAGAAGACTACAATAATGTCTCTTTCTGGAGTTAATCAATTTCCAATGAGAGTCAAATGTGCAACTATGGCATGGCATGCTCTTACATCTGCTTTAGAGGGAGAAAATAAAAATGAATGAATTAAAAACAAAAGTTATTGATGAGATTAAAAAAATATATGACCCGGAAATACCAGTTAACATCTATGACCTAGGGCTAATATATAAAGTAGAGGTTGATGATTCTAAAAAAGTTGATATAGAAATGACCTTAACATCTCCAAATTGTCCTGTTGCTGAAAGTTTGCCTAAATTGGTTAAACACAATATAATGAAAATCGATGGTGTATCAATTGTGGAACTTAAGTTGGTTTTCGAGCCACCTTGGAACAAAGATAAGATGTCCGAAGCGGCTAAATTAGAATTAAATTTATGAGCAATAAAATAATAAAATTAAGTGATAAAGCAGCAGATAAAATAAAAGAAATAATGTCAATCGCTGACAATTCCACCATAGGTGTTAGAGTTGGTGTTAAATCAGGAGGCTGCGCAGGGATGTCTTACATTATGGAGTACGCAAAAGAAGTTAAGCCAAATGAAGAAATTATTGAGGATAAAGGTGTGAAAGTATTAATAGACCCTAAGGCTGTAATGTACCTTTTGGGTACAGAAATGGATTACAAGAAAGAAAAATTTTCTTCTCAGTTTATATTTAAGAATCCTAACGAAACAGAACGTTGTGGTTGCGGAGAGTCTTTTAAAATTTAATAATTAACTGCTATAATACATTTCGAATTCTATTGGGTGCGGCGTATGTTCGAATTTATAAATTTCTTGAAACTTTAGTTCAATATATGCATCAATTTGATCATCGGTAAACACCTCACCTTCAGTCAAAAACTTTCTATCTTTATCTAGGTTTTGCATTGCTTCTCTTAAAGATCCGCAAACAGTAGGTAGTTTCCTAACTTTTTCTTCTGATAATGCATATAAATCATCATCAAAAGCTTCACCTGGATCAATTTTATTTTTTATTCCATCGATACCTGCCATCAACATTGAAGCGAAGGTTAAATAAGGATTTCCAGCTGCATCCGGAAATCTAATTTCTATTCGAGCAGCTTCTGGATTCATAATTATAGGTATTCTACAAGAAGCAGACCTATTTCTTGCTGAGTAAGCTAAAATTACAGGAGCCTCGAAACCCGGTATTAGTCTTTTATAACTATTAGTTGTAGCGTTTGCAAAAGCATTAATTGCTTTAGCATGTTTTAGTATTCCTCCAATGTAATACAAAGCTGTTTTAGATAAGCCAGCATATTCTTTACCCATAAATACCGGTGTGCTTCCTTTCCAAATAGATTGGTGGCAATGCATGCCCGATCCATTATCACCTTTAATAGGCTTAGGCATAAAAGTTGCTGTTTTACCAAAGGAGTGAGTAACCATTTGTACTGCGTATTTATATAATTGAACATTGTCCGCCATATTTGTCATTGTTCCGAAATACAAACCAAGTTCATGTTGGCTTGGAGCTACTTCATGGTGGTGCTTTTCGACTTTAACTCCCATATCTTTCAAGGCTTTTAAATATTCTCCCCTCATGTCTTGGGCGCTATCTACAGGTGGAACAGGAAAGTAACCTCCTTTAACACCAGGCCTATGACCTAAGTTTCCATTTTCATATTTTTTTCCTGTATTATAAGGACCTTCAGCACTATCTATAGAAAAACTTGTTTCATTCATTTCATTTTTAAACCTAACATCATCAAAAACAAAAAATTCTGGCTCTGGACCAAAATAAGCTTTATCTCCAATACCAGATTTTTTTAAGTAGGCCTCAGCTTTTTTTGCCGTCCCCCTAGGATCTCTTTCATAAGGATTTTTTTTGACGGCATCTAAAATATCACAAAAAATATTTAATGTATTATGTGAATTGAAAGGATCTATTATTGGTCTCGATAAATCTGGTTTAAGTATCATGTCAGACTCATTTATTGCTTTCCATCCAGCAATAGAAGAACCGTCAAAAAAAACTCCATTACTTAGCATGTCATCGTCAACAATAGTTGTGTCCATAGTTAAGTGTTGTAGCTTACCCCTTGGATCTGTAAATCTTAAGTCTACAAACTCAATTTCTTTATCTTTTATTAATTTTAAAATATCTTTAGAACTCATATTTATAATTCCTTGTTAAGTTTAATTTGTAAATAATATAAAAAGTTGTATTGAATATAAGTGATGACTACATTTCAATATAATTATATATAGTAATAACAGCTATGCGCATTACACATAAATACAATCTAGGCTTGAAATGAGAGAGGCAAAAGCTTTTGACCTTTTTCTTTTGTTGTTATTAGGCGTTATTTGGGGGTCATCTTTTTTCAATATAAAAATTGCAAGTGATTCATACGAACCATTTACCCTATCACTGGTGAGGGTAATCTTCGCTAGTATTCCTCTAGTCTGCCTTTGCTGGTACAAAAAAATTAAAATAAAAGCATTTTCAAAGTATTGGAAAAATTATGCAATGATTGGTGGTTGTAATATCGCAATCCCCTTTTCTTTAATTGCTATCGGAACAAGTAAAGTGGATAGTTTTTTAGCCGCAATGTTAATGAGCACTACTCCAATGAGCGGTTCAATATTAGCACATTTTTTTACTAAAAATGAAAAAATTACTTTTTTGAAATCGATTGGAATAATAACTGGATTTTGTGGTGTCATTTTTCTTTTTTTAGACAAGTTAGTTATCAACGACACTAACTTTGTTTATGCAATGATAATCCTAGCTGGCTCTTCTTTTTATTCAATAGGAGGAATTTTAACTTTAAAAATTAAAAAAGAAGGAAATGAAAATGTGACAACATCGACAATAATTTGGTCTGTAATAATATTGACTCCGATATGTTTTATTATGGAAAACCCATTAGATACTTTACCTACATTTAAATCTACTTTTTCTTTACTTTATTTAGGTATAGTAGCTACCGGTATAGCTTGGCTATTAAGATTCCGAATTTTAACAGTGAATGGTTTAGTATTTCAAACTCAAGTAGCTTATATAATCCCTCTAGTTGGCGTATTATTCGGACACTTTGTTATGGATGAAATTATTACATGGAGAGCAATTGTTTCTTTATGTTTAATTATTGTAGGTATTTATATTGTAAAAAAAAATAACAAAGGTTATACAAAATAAATGCTATACAATTCTCTAGAAATAAGTCTGATTACTATTTCATCTTTCTTAAGTTTTTTTATAACTTTAGTTATTGAAAAAAATTCTGTTAAAATTTTTAATGGTGCTTTGTTAGATCAAGATTTTAAAAAACCTCAAGCTTTTCATTCTAAACCAGTAGCACGAAGTGGTGGGCTAGCAGCAGTAATTTCTTTAGGAGTTTTTTATATTATAAATTATTATTTTTTAGAATATAAATATACTGAATTTTATATTATAGGAAGCTTCTTTTTTTTTCTTGGATTTTTAGATGACTTAAAAATTACTATAAATCCTTATATCAGATTAATTTTAATGGTTTTTATTTTATCTTTTAGTATAATTTTTTTTTCAATACAAATATTAAGTTTAGATCTCTTATTTTTAAATCAATGGCTTTTAAATAATTTTTTTAGTACTTTTTTTGTGCTACTTTGTTTTTTATTTGTAATAAATGGTGCAAATTTAATTGACGGGTTTAATGGCTTATTAACAATTCATTTAATCATAATAAATTTTATACTTTTATTTATTAATCTTAATAAAGGTTACGATGCACTAGCAATAATTTTGGCGATACAAATCATTGTTTTAATTTGTTTCTTATTATTTAATTTTCCTAAATCTAAAATGTTTCTTGGAGATAGTGGTTCTTACTTATTTGGCTCATTAGTAGTTTTAAATATAATTGAAACAAATAATTTAAATTCAGAAATTTCATCTTTCTTTTTTTGTATTCTTTTATTTTATTTGTTTTTTGAGGTCTTCTTTTCATTTTTTAGAAAAATTTTGTTAAAAAAATCTCCTTTGAGACCAGACAACAATCATTTGCACATGCTTTCTTTCCGAACCTTGGTTAGCTTAAAAAAATTCAATGATTGCAATTATTTAAATTCTATTTTGATTAACTCTATTTATTTAATCTTAATTATACCTTCAGTTTATTTTCAAGAAAATGGAGTTATGTGTAAGTACTGGTTTTTTACTTTGTTAATAATTTATCTTATTTTTTATTACCAGCTTCAAAAAAATATGAAGAAATAATTTTTATTTTACCGAACATTAATTTTGTTTTTTTTGAGATGGTCTTTTATATCTCTATAGTTATATTGCGTATAATAAAAAATACTTCCTGCTCCGCAAGCATCGCCACCAAACTTTAAAGCTTTTAGCATATGTTTAGGAGAACCACACCCACCATTAACTATAATAGGAAAGTTGACCATATTTCTAATCTTTTTAATTGGATTAAGATCATAGCCGTTTAAAAAACCATCTGCATTAACAGATGTTACTACAATTTCGCCACAACCAATTTTATTTATTAATTTTAAATAATCAAAAAGTTTAATGTTGGTTTTTTTAGAAATAGTATGATCATAAATATAATATTTATTATTTTCATTATAGTAATCTATAGAAACAGTAATTGCTTGTTTTCCAAATTCGTTTATTGCACTTAATAAAAAATTATTATTTTGTCTAATATAATTATTAATAACAACTTTATCACAACCATTTGTTAAGCATTTTTCTATATCATCAAGAGTTTTAATTCCACCTCCGTAAGAAAAAGGCATTATAGTATTTTTCGACATCAGTCTTAAAATTTTAGTATCAAAAATGTTATTATTTTTTGAACAAGAAATATCTAGAACTATTATTTCATCCACATCTCTTCTGTTAAAGATTTCGATAGTTTGTTCTAAATTACCAAAAACTCTGTTGTCACCGAAATTTCTTGTAGCCACAACTTGAAAATTATCTATTAAAATAATTGGAATTATTCTTTTTTTTAAATTTGTTTTTTTCACGATTGGTTAATAAATTTTTCAAGGATTACAAGGCCGTTTTTAGATTTTTCTGGATGGAACTGAGTTGCTAAAATATTTTCTTTTTGAATTATAGCTGGATAATTTGTGCCATGTTTAAAAAAATATTTAATTATTTCTTTTTTTTTAGGCCTTACAACATAAGAGTGAATAAAGTAAAAATCGCTACCCAAATTTTTAAAGTTGAATATATGCTTGTTTTTAAGGCTTGGATAAATACTATTCCAACCAACTTGAGGAACATGAACTTTATTTTTTTTGTCTACTTTCATTAAAGAAACATTTCCTTCTACAATATCTAAACCATCAATTTTTTTTGATGACTCTTCACTATTTTTAAACAACAAGTGCATACCTAAACAAATTCCTAAAATTTGATTACCTTTTTTAAAAGATTTTTTTAATTCAATATCAAATTTATTTTTTTTCAATTGTTTCATGCCTGTTTCAAAGGATCCAATACCAGGTAAGATTATGTGAGAATAGTCTTTAATTTTATTTGATTCTTTAACTATATCAAAATCAATATCTATTTTTTTTAAAGCTTTTGAAACAGAAGATATATTATTAATTTCGTAATCAATTATGCAAACTTTTTTCATTTATCGAAACTATTAAACCATTCATCTCTTAAAGTTAAATCTATATCATTGTTTGATAAAATATACCTGTCTTGATTGTCTTGCTTAAATAAAGTTGGGTTTGTGAATTTATCTCTAACTCTTATAAATTCTTTTTCATCAATATTTAAAAACTCTAAGAATTCAATAAAAAATTTCTTAGGGACCTTACCTTCATTTTCGATAATTAAATCTTTTCCTTCTGCTCTAGTCATTCTCTTACGTCTGATTTGATAAGAGACGTGATCAGTAGCTCTTCCATATCCATATTTAATAAATTTAAAATATTGATGCATCGGCATAAATCCACAAT
>Ga0307986_10001657_pt1 | contig 16145 bp, 18 predicted proteins | sample EllFjometageno82_FD_203170 | JGI IMG/M metagenome (GOLD analysis project Ga0307986, IMG submission 203170) | Marine microbial communities from Ellis Fjord, Antarctic Ocean - #82 | ecosystem: Environmental > Aquatic > Marine > Unclassified | place: Southern Ocean | collected 2014-10-09
TTTTATTTGAAGAATGAAAATTAAATTGAATTTTTTTAATTTTTCTATTTAATTTTAAATAACTAAAGAAAGCTCTGTTACCTTTATTGTAGTGAGCAATAATGTTATAATTTTTATTATTAAATTTTTTTAAAACTGACATTCCTATGTCAGAACTGGCTCCTGTAATAAGTATCTTCTTGGGTTTAGTTCTCATTTTTTTGCCAAGCTTCAAAATGAGTCTTGCCTATTAAGTCACCTGTAACGTCGCAAACGTTGCACGGCTGTAAGCTTCTGTCAGCAGAAAAAAGTTTTTTTCTAGCTATAGTACTTTTTTCATTCAACCATATATCTAAAAATGAATTTTTATTTAAATTTCCTAAGATATTTTTTTTACCCCAATCATGAGAGCACATTAGAACATCACCATTGTAATCTAAAAAAAACTTATACCCTGGGTAAAAACATTTTTTATTGAGTTTTTTTTTTGTTGGCATAATTTTATATTCAGCATTTTCTAGCATTCCTCCTCTATTGCTTAAAGTAATTCCAAAATTCTTTTCTTCTGGAAGGTATCTTGCTCTTAAAACATACTTATTATTATCTAAGTTAAGTTTTTTACCAAGCCTAATAAATTTCTTATGTTGCTCTAAACCATCGTAAAGACTTATCTGTATTCTATCTAAACCAGAATCGTATAATTTTTCTAGTCTTGCCTCACTCAATACATCTCCATTAGAAATTATTTCAACATTTGATTTAGGCAAAGTTGATTTAGCATACTTGATTAAATTATAAATATTTTTATCAAGTAAAGGCTCAACGAACCCTGAGTAAATTATTAAGCCTGAGTAATTTACTTCCTTAAGCTGATCACACAGTTTTTTATGCAAATCAAAAGAAATAAATTCATTTACTTCTTCGTAACCAGGGTCACTTCTTGGACAAAATGAACATTTTCTATTACATACGCCTGATTCACTTATTTCTACTTCAGACGGCAATGGAACCGTACTATTAGGCAAAAATTGAAGCCTATCTTTTACAGATTTGTTTTTTACAGTAATTTGAGGATCAAAAAATTTTATGTTTTCTTCTCTATTCATTTAGCTCATCAATTCAATTATTGTATCATTTAAGAAATCAAAATCTTTTATTTCATGGATAGCTGGACTGCCTTGTTTTTTTATAGATATATATCTTGGATATTTATCTAGTTTCTTTTTATCTAAAAAAATATTTTTGTAAATATTATTCTGTAGTTTAGTTGGTTCAATTGGTATTTCTTTCAAAATTAATTTTGTCGGTAAATTAAATTTATTAAGTAAATCTTGAGTTGATCTATACAATAAATTTTTATTTTGATTAGCATAAAATATTTCGCATAAAATTCCTAGCCCAACAGCCTCTCCATGTCTTATATAGTCTTTTTTTAAATTGTTTTCTATTGCCATTTCTATTGCATGGGCAAAGGTGTGGCCAAAATTTAAAAATAATCTTTGATTGTCTTCATAAACGTCTTTTGAAAATAATTTAATTTTTGATTTAAGGGTCATTGCACATATTTTAGATATTACAGGATAATCTCGTGCTAAAATTTTTTCTCTATTTTTAGATAAAAAACTTAGAATATTTTTGTTATCAATAATTCCACATTTTATAATTTCAGCGAAGCCAGCAAAAAACTCTCTATTAGGTATAGTTTTAATAACATCTTCAAAAATAAAAATGTTTTTTGGATGATAATATGTACCTATTGAATTTGTGACACCCTTATAATTTATAGCTGTTTTTCCACCGACACAACTATCAACAATTGCAGTCATGGTACTAGGGATGTTGAAATAAAATAAACCTCTCAAATAAAGGCTGCTAGCAAGAGCAGACACATCTCCAACAACCCCACCGCCAAGTGAAATTACAATAGATTTTTTTGTAAATTTTTCTTTTATAAGTTTATCAATTATTCTGAATAGAAATTTCTCATTTTTGTTAGTCTTATCTCCCTCACATTTAAACAAGTGAATTTTACATCCGGAAGATTGTAACTCACCCCGAACTTCGTCAACAATTTTTTTATTTATTTTATTGTCATATGTAATTAAAACATTTTTATCAGATTTTATTTTATCTATTGATTTTGAAATACTATTTAATTTTTTTTTTTTACAAAAAGTAATTTCATATTTTAACTGGTTAACTTTATATTCTATTTTCATAATCAAATTTTTATTTATAAAATTTAAAATATCTATCTTTTGTTATTTGGATTTGTGCTTTTGTATAGTCTTCAAAAACATCTATTGAAAAGCTATCACCTTTTAGATTTAAAGTTTTTAACTTTAGGCCAATATAAAGAGCTCTTAATAGTTCAATATCTTCTATTTTTTCCATCTCTGATCTTTTAGACTTTCCAAACTTTAAAAGAGCTTCTGGTTTAAAAGAAACAATAGATAAATGTTTTTTAATTTTTTTTATTTTAGATCTAAATTCATAAGGAATTTTAGCTCTAGAAATGTATAAAACTTCGTTTAATTTATTTGTTATAATTTTTACAATATTAGTATTGTTTAAAGCGTTAATTTGTAAGTTTGGTAAAATTATATCAATTTTTTGATTTTTTTTATGAAAATCTATAACCTGATCAATATGAGGAGGGCTTATCAATGGTTCGTCACCCTGGACATCTACAACAAAATTATAATTTTTTCCTATTTTTTTATATGCTTCACAAATTCTATCTGTTCCAGTTTCATGATGTTTTGACGTAAGCATAACTTTTGCGCCATATTTTTTAGCTATTTTCAAAATTTTTAAATCATCACAACAAATAAATACGTCACTAACGTTTTTTGCTAACAAGGCCCTTTTATACACATGAATTACTAAAGGTATGTTGTTGATAGGAAGTAAAGCTTTTGCAGGTAGTCTTCTCGAATTAAGCCTTGTTGGAATTAATACCAATACATCATTTTTATTTTTCATGAGTTTAACCAGCCTCCATCAATGTTTATGCTTTCTCCAGTTATATAGCTTGAAGAATCTGAAATTAAAAATTCTACTAAATTTGCAATTTCTCTTGGTTTGCCCCATCTACCCATAGGGATTTTATTTATAGTCCAATTATAAAGTTTTTTTTTTTTTTTAAATTTATGAAAATATGAAGTTTCAGTAAATCCTGGATTAATTATATTAGCTCTAATATTTTTTTTTGCAAATTCTACAGCAAATGACATCGTTAGACTTTTGAGAGCTCCTTTAGATGCGCTATACCCGCTAAGACTATCAAAACCAGTCTCTCCTACTATTGATCCAACATTTACAATACTTCCTTTTAATTTATTTTTTTTTGAAAAAATGGCAAATATTTTCATGATTTCAAAAATTGAAAAAAAATTTACATCAAAAACTTCCTTAAGCTTTTTTTGATCTAGATTAACAAACTGCTCCCTTTGTCTTATACCTGCGTTATTTATTATAGAATTAATGTAATTTTTACTTGATTGGGAGTGTTTAAAAATTTTCTTTATTAATGAGAAATTTCTAACATCGCCGTAGTACACTTTAATATTTTTTTTATTTTTCAAATCTTTTAGGTCCTGTTTAGATCTGGTAACCGCATAAACATAACCGCCTTTATCTCTTAAACTGTCAACTAGATATCTACCAATACCTTTGCCTGCGCCTGTTAGCAAAATAACTTTATTACTTAATTCGTTTTTATTCATAAAATCTTATTAAGTTAATAGTGTTCAACTATTGAACATTAGGTATTACAATTTATATAAAAAATCAATTAAATTTGAATTTAAATATATTGTTTTAAAGCGCTAAGGCCAGGCAACTCTTTCCCCTCAAGATGTTCTAAAAATGCCCCACCCGCTGTTGATAAATGAGTAAATGATAATTTAAGACCACTTCTATTGATTGCTGAAACGGTGTCTCCACCACCAAGTACTGATATTAGAGATTTTTTCTTGGTATTTTCAGAAACTTTTTGAGCTATTGAATTTGTGCCTATCGCGAAATTTTTATTTTCAAAATAACCAGCAGGACCATTCCACATAACTGTTTTGGAACTATCTATAATGTTTTCAATAATTTTAACAGTTTTGGGTCCTATATCTAAAATAATATCATCCTTTTCAATAGACTTGATGTCTTTTGTAATTGCGTTTCCCTCAAAACTTTTTGACACCAAGCAATCCTCAGGAATTATGATTCTACATTTATATTTTTCAGCTTCGTTTAGAATAATTTTAATTATTTTTGAAGAATCTTCTTCTTTCAAAGATTTACCAATTTCATAATTGTAGTAAGTTAAAAAATTATTAGCCATAGCACCGACAATAACAATGTTGCTTACACTTTTTAGTAAATTAGAAATAACACCTATTTTAGTTGAAACTTTTGAACCACCAATAATACATGTAACTGGATCTTTTTTATTTCTAATCACTGAATCAATTGCTGTTATTTCTTTTTTTAAAAGAGGGCCCGCATAAATTTCTTTTACAAATTTTGTAATACTATAAATAGATGATTGCTTACGATGCGAACAAGAAAAGGCATCATTAATATATATTTCACCAAGATCTCCTAATTTTTTTGAAAAATTTTCATCATCCTCAATCTCTTCTTTAAAAAATCTTATGTTTTCTATTAAAAGAATTTCTCCTTCTTTTAAGTATGAACTTTTTGTTTCAATCTCATCATTAATTTCTCCTGTATAAAAATACATATTTGTATTAATTTTTTCTTTTAAATATTTGTAAACGGGCAGTAAAGATAAAGTGATATCCTTTGCACCCTTAGGTCTTCCTAAGTGAGAAATTAAAATAATTTTTGATTTTCTTTTTATTAAGTCTTTTAAAAAAGGAAGAACTTGCTCAATCCTGGTAGAATCCTGAATTTTTTTATCTTTTAGAGGAACATTAAGATCTACTCTGACAATTATTCTTTTTCCTTCAACATTAAGATCTTTAGGAAAATATTTTATTCCTTGCATAGAAATTTTAAAGACTATCTTTTAATTAGTTTCTTAGTAAGATCAACTATCTTGTCACTAGTTAAATTGAAATATTTATAAACTTCCTTAAAAGGCGCGCTTTCACCGAAAGTACTTATACCCATATTATTTTTAGAATATTTTTCCCAACTATTAATGCTACCTGCTTCAATAGTAATTGTAGGAACGTCTTTATTAATAATTTCATTTTTATAATCACTACTTTGCTGGTCAAATAACTCTTGGCAAGGCATAGAAACGACTTTTGAGTCTATGTTTATTTCTTTTAATTTTTTTTGCGCCTGAAGAGCCAATTCAACCTCAGATCCTGAGGCAATTAATGTTACTTTATTATTTTGCGATGTAGTATTTACTATATATGCGCCAAGTTCACTTTTATTTTCTTTTGAGTGAGAAGGGTTAATATAAGGTAATTTCTGTCTTGATAAAGCTATAGCACTTGGGGTATTTTTGCTCTTTAAAGCTAACTGCCAACATTCTAAAGTTTCATTCATATCGGCAGGCCTAAAAACATTTAAGTTCGGAATGGCTCTTAACCCCGCAAGTTGTTCGACAGGTTGGTGAGTTGGGCCGTCTTCTCCTAAACCAATAGAGTCGTGAGAAAATATATAGATAACTTTTAAACCCATTAATGCCGACAGCCTTATAGACGGTTTGCAATAATCAGAAAAAATTAAAAAAGTCCCTCCATATGGAATTAGTCCACCGTATAAAGACAACCCATTCATAGCTGCTGCCATACCATGCTCTCTTATTCCATAGTGAATGTAGTTACCATTAAAGTCTTTTGAAGAAATAATTTTTGAATTTTTAGTTTTAGTATTATTAGAACCACTTAAATCAGCAGAACCACCAATAATTTCTGGAAGAAGTTTTGTCACCGCTTCAATAGTCATTGATGAGCATTCTCTAGTAGCTTTACTAGGCTTCTCTTTGAAATATTTCTCTTTTTCAGTATTTATTAAAGAGTCTAGATTGTTTAAATTTATATTATTTTGAATTGATTCTAATTCTTTTCTTACTTTAGAATTTTTCTTATTTAAATCCAAAGACCATTTTTTTTCTAATAAATTTCCTGCTTCTCCAATTTTTCGCCATGTATTTAAAATATTCTCAGGTATTTCAAAAGAGGCATGGGGCCATTTTAATTTTTTTCTAACTAGCATTATCTCTTCATCACCTAATGGAGACCCATGAGAAGAAGCCTTGCCAGATTTATTAGGTGAACCAAAACCAATAACTGTTTTACAGGAAATAATGTTTGGTTTTTTTGACTTAGAAGCTTTTTTTATTGCATTAGAAATTTGCTTATAATTATGACCATCAACTTCAATAAAATTCCAACCATAAGATTCAAATCTTTTTTTGTAGTCATCAGAAACGCTTAAAGATGTAGGTCCATCTATAGAAATTTTATTATTATCAAAAAACACAATCAAATTTTTTAACTTAAGATGTCCCGCTAAACTCATTACTTCATGACTAATACCCTCCATCAAATCTCCATCACTAGCTATGACGTATGTTTTGTGATCAATAACACTTGAACTAAATTTTTTTCTATATATTTCTTCACCTACTGCTAAACCAACGGCATTACCTAAGCCTTGACCAAGAGGTCCTGTTGTTGTTTCAATGCCAGAATTTTTTTTGTATTCTGGATGGCCAGCACAAATAGAATTCATTTGTCTAAAATTTTTTAGTTCATCGATCGGAAAATCTTTATAGCCAGTCAGATAAAGCAATGAATAAAGCAGCATAGAACCATGGCCGGCAGATAAAATGAATCGATCACGATTTACCCAACTTGGATTTTGAGGATTAAACTTCAAGTACTCTTTAAATAAGACAGTTGCCACATCTGCCATCCCCATTGGCATACCAGGGTGGCCAGAATTAGCTCTTTGTACAGCATCAATAGACAAGAATCTCAATGCGTTTGCTAATTGATTTATATTTGTAGTCAAAATTATAAAACCTTTGTAGATTTAATTTTATGAATTAATAATATGATTTAAATGAATAATTTAGCAAATAAAGAAAAGAATTTAAACAACCTTATTGATAGATTAAGCAATCTTTCAAAGAGTTATTCACAAGACTCCGCAACCTCTGATAAATTGAAAAAGGAAAGAGATTATTTCTTTAGTGAAAAAAAAGAGCTTGAAAAAAGGCATAATGGGCTTCTAAGAGAACAAAAATATTTAAAAGACAAGATAATAAGCTTAGAACAAGAACTAAATAAAAAATCTGAAATTCAAGAAAAATTTAGTAAAGAAATCGACGAACTTAATCAGGAAACAGAAGAATTGGTAGAAGAAATAGATAAATGGCAAATGTAAATATTAAATTCAACAATAAGGACTATTTACTTTCTTGTGATGATGGACAGGAAGAGTCTTTAAAAAAACTTACAAGTTTTTTAGACAAAAAATATAATGAACTCAAAGATCAGCTAGGAGGTATTGGTGATAATAAATTACTTTTAATCACAACAATCAAAATTTTAGATGACTATTTTAATTTAAAACAAAAAGTAGATTCACAAAAAAACAAACTAGATAAAATATCAAAAAAATTCTTAGAAATGAAATCTTTAGCTATTCAATACAAAGAAAAGAAAGACACAGAAATAAATAATTTAAATACTGAAATTGACAAACTTAGAGTCACGATCGAAGAGAGCAATTCCCTATATGAATCTGTGCTAGATAAAACTACAAAGTCATTACAGGACATTATCAGCAATACTGAGTCAAAATCCGAACTTCAGTAATGCAGCAAAAAAATGCTATCAGAAAAAAAGCGTTGGTTGATCGAAAAAAAAAGTATTTTGAAATTTCTTATCAATTTTTCAATCCTTTGATAAAATTTTTAAAAAAAAATAATAGTATAAAAAATATTTCACTTTATTATCCGTCAAATTATGAGATCAATGTGTTAGATCTATTTCGATTAATTAAAAAAAAAAATCTACTGCTCCCTATTACAAAACCTAACAACCAGATGAGCTTTGTTGAATGGCAATATTTAGACCCCTTAAGAGTAAATGAGTTTGGAATGTTAGAGCCGTGTTTGATAAAAAAATTTTTAATTCCAGACCTTATGTTAGTTCCACTTCTAGCGTTTGATAACAAAAATAATAGATTAGGATATGGAAAAGGTTTTTATGATAAATTTTTAAATAAGTTTTTAAAGTATAAAAAAAAAATAATAACAATTGGCGTTGCATTTTCATTTCAAAAATATAATACAATTCCAGTGTCAAATTTAGATGTAAAATTAGATTATATACTTACGGAAAAAGGCTTCAGAAAATGAAAATACTAATACTTGGCGATTTGATGGGAAATTCTGGAAAAAAGGCTATACAAGAAAATTTAAGCAAGATTATTAAAGAAAAAGAGATAGAATTTACTATTATTAACGGAGAAAATGCGGCTGAAGACGGAAGAGGTATAACTAAAGATATTGCCGAAGAATTATTTAATCTTGGTGTTGATGTTATAACTTCTGGAAATCATATTTGGGATAAAAAAGAAACTGCAGAATTTATATCTAGAGAAGAAAGGCTACTAAGACCTGAAAATTTAGCTGCAGGATCCCCAGGTAATGGATACGGAATTTTTTTGTCAAAAAATAAAAAATATAAAGTTACTGTTATTAATTTGATGGGCAATGTTTTTATGAAAAAAACAGAAGATTTATTTACTGCGGCAAAAAATTTACAAAATAAAATTAAACTAAAAGAAAATACTGATTTTATAATAGTTGATTTACATGGTGAAATAACAAGTGAAAAAATGGCTATGGGTCATTATTTTGATGGTAAAGCTACAGCAGTAGTTGGAACTCACACACATGTACCTACCGCTGATACAAGAATTTTAGATAATGGTACGGCATATCAAACAGATATCGGCATGTGTGGAGATTACAATTCAGTGATCGGAATGAATAAAGAAAACTCAGTTATGAATTTTTTGAACGATGCAAAAGCACAAAAACATTTTCCCGCTGTAGGTCAATCAACACTTTCTGGAATAATTATTGAAGCCGATGCCACAACAGGCTTAGCAAATAAAATTGAAAGATTTATATATGGAGGAGTTTTAAATAATTAACATGGCAGGGCATTCACATTGGGCTGGAATAAAACATAAAAAAGGTAAACAAGATAAAGAAAGATCTAAAATTTTTGCCAAACTATCTCGAGAAATCACTGTTGCTGCAAAACTTGGCGCAAAAGATCCTGACAGCAATCCTAGACTAAGAGCTGCGATCCAGGCATCAAGAGAAGCTAATATGCCAAAAGACAATATTACTCGTGCAATCAGCAAATCAGAAATGGACGTAAGCAAGAATTACGAAAGTTTACGGTATGAAGGTTTTGGCCCACATAATGTTGCTTTAATTATTGAAACATTAACAGATAATAAAAATAGAACAGCGTCTAACTTAAGAACAGTTTTACAAAAAAATGGTGGTAGATTAGGTGAAACGGGGTCTACTTCACACTATTTTTTCTCTTGTGGTATTTTACATGTAGCAAAAAATAAAATCTCTGATGAAAAAATTCTTGATTTATCAATTAATGCTAATGCTAAAGATTGTTTCAGCAACTCAGAGTATCATGAAATTTTAACAGAAAGAGAAAATTTTTATAAAATAAAAAATGAAATTGAAAAAAATATAGGTAGCTTCATTTATTCTGGCGTAGAGTGGAGGCCACAAATTTATTTAGACATTTCCAAAGAAGAAAATGACGGAGTAATTAAAATGCTTGAAACCTTAGAAGAGGATGATGATGTACAGAATACATTTGTAAACTGTAATATTCACACAAACTAATATGAGAATTATTGGCATAGATCCAGGCTTAAGTGGAGGAATTGCAATCTTAGAAGACAATAAAGTAAAAGAAATGTTTGATATGCCAGTTATGGCTGAAGGCAAGAAAAACAAAAGACAACTTAATAGTGCTTTTCTAGCTAAGATAATTAAAGACAATATTAAAGATATTGAAAATACAGTGATGGTTGTAGAACAAGTTAACGCAATGCCAGGTCAAGGAGTTACCAGCATGTTTAATTTTGGTCAGACTTTTGGTGCAATTAAAGGTATTTGTGCAGCTTTAGGATTGCCTATTTTTTTTGTAAGACCAGCAAAATGGAAAAAATATTTTGAATTAATTAACTCTTCTAAAGATGCTAGCAGAACAAAAGTTATCGAAATGTATCCTTCCCTCTCAGAAAAATTATCCAAAAAAAAAGATGTAAATAAGTCAGACGCTATATTAATTGCCAGATACTATAGCGAAACTAGATTCAAAAACGAACCAAAGTGAGCTAAAGCTATCATAAAGGATAATAAAGTTGTCAAATTCATGACACATTCTACAAGTACTTCAGTAACATGGAACAACAAATAGCATCTCAAGTCGTTGGATTAGGAGGGGTAAATGATTTTTCTCTATGGCAACTTTTTATACGTGCAGATTTTATAGTCAAATTTGTAATATTACTTTTATTATCTAGCTCAATATATTCTTGGGCTTTGATATTTAATAAATATAAACTATTTAAAAAAATTAATTTATCTACGTCAGAGTTTGAAAATAAATTCTGGAAAGCTAAATCAGCTGAGAGTTTAAACAATTCTTTACCTGCTAAAATTGATGATCCTTTAACTAAAATATTTAAACAAGCAATGAACGAATTAACAAAAACTAAATCAAAGACTAGCGCTGTACAAGTTGCTAGAGTTGAAAAAGTTTTAGAAATTTCTACTGATAATCAAATTAAAGAAATAGAAAATAATTTTACTTTTTTAGCAACAGTTGGATCTACAGCTCCTTTTATAGGTTTATTTGGAACTGTTTGGGGTATTATGAATTCTTTTCAATCTATCGCAATTTCAAGAAATACAAGCTTGGCTATTGTTGCGCCTGGTATTGCTGAAGCTTTATTTGCAACCGCCTTAGGCCTACTTGCAGCTATACCCGCGGTAGTAGCTTATAATAAATTTAATAGCGATTCTAAAAAATACACAGCAAGAATTGAAAACTTTTGCAAAAGATTTTTATCTATAATCTAAATTATGGCTTTTAAACTTAATCGCTCTAGGAATGAACCGATGAGCGAAATCAACGTTACCCCATTTGTTGACGTAATGTTAGTTTTGCTAATAATTTTTATGGTTACGGCACCTTTATTAACTGTTGGAGTGCAAGTTGATTTACCAGAATCAGCGGCAGACTCTTTGCCTGATGACCAGGAACCTTTAACGGTAACGATTAATTCTAAAGGAGAGATTTTTATACAAGAAAGCCAAGTTTCATCTGAAAAAATTATTCCAAAATTATTAGCAATTGCAAAAAATAGAACTGATACAAGAATTTATGTGCGGGGAGATAAAAACATAAATTATGGAAGAGTTTTAGAAATTATGGGAACTTTATCAGGTGCCGGGTTTTCAAAAGTAGCACTGATTTCCGAACCTTATAAAAGCTAAATGAAAAATGATACGAAGCTTAATTTATTCTTTATCTTTCCACTTTATTGTTGTTTTGCTGACTATATTGAGTTTACCTTTTATGATTAGACAGCCAGTAGACTTACCACCAATTCTTTCCGTTGAGTTTATTCAAATTTCTGACAAAACAAACATTCCATTTGCTCCAAAAGCAAGAAAAGTTCTTGAGAAGGTAAAAGAAGAAGAAAAAAGAGTGGTTTCTGAGCAGGCGCCACCGGCTGCTAAAGCTAAAGAAAAACCAGACCGAATACCTTTACCTAAAAAACAAGACGAAAAAAAAGAACTTATTAAAAAAAAACAGAATCCAAAAGAAGTTAAACCTGAGATAAGGCAAGCTTCTGAATTTGAAAAAAAAGAAATTATTGACACCAATCAAATAGCTGCTTTAATTGATAAAGCAAAAGAAGAAAGTGCAAAAGTTGAAAAAAGCAAAAGCAAACTTACCCAAAGTAGCATTAAAAATTCTTTTGCAACAGGCCTATCGCTTTCCGAGGAAGACGCTTTAAGAGCTCAAATATTTGGATGTTGGACAGTTCCATTGGGACTACCTTATGATGACGATCTTTTAGTGAGAGTTAAGTTAGAATTAAAACAAGATGGAACTATAAATAAATCTGAGATTTTAGATCACGAAAGAATGAATAAACCAGGACAAAAATTCTACAAAATTTTAGCTGAAAGTGCATTAAGAGCAGTTAGAATCTGCCAGCCTCTTAGAGTGCCACAATCAGGTTATGAAAAATGGAAAACTATTCAATTAAATTTTAACCCAACTGAAATGTTAAAAGGATAACTAACTAATGAAAAAAATATTGTATATTCTAGTAATATTTTTATTTAAAATTAATACTGTCTATAGTTTAATCGAAGTTGATATAACTAGAGGAAACCTAGATCCTTTACCAATAGCTGTCTCCCCGCTACATGTTGATCCTCAGTCAGATAATTATCAAGATGCTAAAATAAAAGAGCTAGGTGATCTTATTTCTTTAGTTGTAGAGAAAAATTTTAAATCTACCGGTTTGTTTAATCCCTTAAACAAAGATGCATTTGTACAAAAACCGGATATTGCACATTTAAAGCCAAGGTTTGAAGATTGGAGCTTGATAACAGCCCAAGCTTTAGTGACAGGAAAAATATTAATTAAAGACGAAAAACTTAAAATAGAGTTTAGACTTTGGGACGTGGCAGCCAATAAAGAAATGATTGCTCTCGCTTTTACAACAACTCCTTCTAACTGGAGAAGAGTAGCACATATTATTTCAGATAAAATTTATGAGAGATTAACAGGAGAAACAGGTTATTTTGACACAAGAATAATTTATGTTAGTGAGACTGGACCTAGAACTCAAAGAGTTAAAAAATTAGCTATTATGGATCAGGATGGCAAGAACACGAAATACTTAACCCTAGGCAACGAATTAGTTCTCACTCCTAGATTTAATCCTACCAACCAATTAGTAACGTATCTTTCTTACTTCAGAAACCTACCTAGAGTCTATTTACTCGATATAGAAACTGGCATACAGGAAGTTGTTGGAAATTTTCCAGGTATGACTTTTGCTCCAAGGTTTTCACCAGATGGAAAAAAAATAATAATGAGTTTTGCTAAAAATGGTAATTCAGATATTTATACAATGAATTTAGAATCAAGATTAGTTGAAAAACTTACTGAAGATTCCTCAATTGATACTTCACCTTCGTATTCACCGGATGGAAAGTATATTTGTTTTAATTCTGACAGAAGTGGACTTCAACAAATCTATACCATGAAAAGTGATGGTACAGGTGTTAAAAGGATAAGTTTTGGAGACGGACTTTATGGAACTCCAGTTTGGTCGCCGCGAGGTGATCTTATTGCTTTTACTAAGGTCAGAAATGGAAAGTTTTATATTGGAGTTATGCGAACTGACGGAAGTGGAGAAAGATTACTTACAGAAAATTTTTATCAGGAAGCTCCTTCTTGGTCACCTAATGGCAGATTATTAGTTTTTTATAGAGAGACTAAATCAGGTAAGGACGGAAAGGGTTTTACTGCAAAGTTATGGTCTATCGATATTACAGGCTATAATGAAAGAGAGCTAAAAACAGAAACTGATGCCTCAGACCCATCATGGTCATCTTTGCTATCTAAATAAAGGGCTTTTTTATGTAATAACTACTTGATATGTTAACTAAAATTTGAAATAAACTTATTAACCACAACAAAAAGGGAAAAAATGAAATTTAACAAAAAAATTACAAACTTATTAATCATACTAATTTCTACACTAGCATTAAGCGCGTGTTCAACTGCTAAAAAATCTGGTGGAGCAGGATCTGATGTTTATTCAGGTACAGCAACAGTAGAATATTTAGCTTCTGGAGTTAAAGATAGAGTATTCTTTGCAACAAACAGATCAGCCTTAACTACAGCTTCTAGAGACACACTAAGAAAGCAAGCTAGCTGGATGAGAAAAAATAAACTTAGCGTTGTCCTTGAAGGTCATGGTGACGAAAGAGGAACTAGAGAATATAACTTAGCGCTTGCAGAAAAAAGAGCTAACGCCGCTAGAGATTATTTATTAACTTATGGAATTTCTGGAAAAAGAATTTCCGTAATTAGTTATGGTAAGGAGAAGCCCGTTAACTCAGCTTCAACTCCTTTAGCCTGGTCTCAAAACAGACGATCTGTAACAGTTAAAACAAAATAATTTAAACATTTTTAAAAATACCAGACCCCACGACTTAAAAGTCTTGGGGTCTTTTTTTTGCCACGTTGTATGAATAAAAAATATTAATAATGAATTGTTATAAAATTATTTTACGAAAAACTTTTATATTTTTTGCCTTGTTATTTCCAATTTCTAATCTTGCAATAGCTGAAGATAATAAAATTAACGCTGCCATAGATCAATTACAAATCATTGCACAAGATTTAAAAACTTTAGAAAAAGCAGTTTATAAAACTTCTGACGTTATTACTGCTAAAAATTCTATCCCCTCAAACGGATTAAATGAAGAAATTTTGACAAGACACTTATTAAAACTTAATGAAATAGAAGATCAATTTCGTTTATTAACTAATCGTTTTGAAGAAGTTAATTTTAAATTAGATAAATTATCTAATAGAGTAACAAAAATTCAATCTGACTCTCAGCTTCGTTTTTCAGACTTAGAAGCAGGCAGAAATACCAACACAGCTAAGCTAAATAAAGCTAAAAAAAAAAACGAGATAAGAAAAGAAAAAAAACAAGTTAGGCTGCCCGGCACTGACAAAGAGCAAGATTTAGGTGCAGCACCAGGCTACAACTTAGACCCAAAAGAAACAACACAAGCAACACAATCGATACAAGCTACGGCATCTGTTTTTACTGAAGAAAAAAAACAATACACATCTTTATTGCCAGACAAATCTTCAAAAGAGCAATATGATTTTGCTTTGAGTTTTATGAAAGTCGGAGACTATGAAACTGCAGAACTGGCACTCAGAGAATTTATTGACAAAAATAAAACTGATAAATTAGCGGGAAATGCTCAATATTGGTATGGAGAAACCTTTAGAATTAGACAGCTTTATTCAGACGCAGCTACTGCGTATTTAGATGGATATCAAAATTATCCAAAAAGTAAAAAAGCGCCAGAGAACCTTTTAAAACTAGGGACCACAATGGTTCAATTAGGTGAAAAAGATCAAGGCTGTAAAATGATCAAAGGGATTAAAAAACAATATCCTAAAGCATCACAGTCTGTGTTACAAAAAGCGCAGTATGAGCAAAAAAAATTCAAGTGTTCTAAAGCTTAAAGATTTAAGACTAAATAATAAAACATCTCTCATCTACTCCAACTTCAGATCTCAATTAGACACTTTTGTTAAAAAAAAAACTTTTCTCGTTGCGGTTTCTGGTGGCCCAGACAGTTTAGCTCTAAGCGCACTAAGTTACACTTATTTAAAAGAAAAAAAAACTAAAGCCTTTTTTGTCTTAGTTGACCATGGAATTAGAGTTAATTCATCTAAAGAAGCGCATGATGTTAAAAGTCTTTTAAAAAAAAAAGGAATCAATTTAAAAATTATAGAGAATAAAAAAAAAATATATAAAAATGTTCAAAGTCAAGCAAGAGAAATTCGTTATCAATTATTATTAAATTTTTGTAAAAAATATAAAATTAATTTTATTTTGACTGGACACCACAGAGACGACCAGATTGAAACTTTTTTAATAAGATTGTCCAGAGGTAGTGGAGTCCAAGGCCTATCTTCTATGAACAAAATAAGTAGCTTGAGCAAAGCAACAAAGCTTTTTAGACCGTTATTAGATCAAAAAAAAGAAGACCTTACTTTTCTTGCCAAGCATTACTTTGGAAAATTTTTTAAAGATTCCAGTAATACTAATCAGAAATACTTACGAATAAAAATTCGAGACCTAATCAAGAAGCTTGAAAAAAGTGGTATAAAGCAAGAACGTATTATTAATTCTATCAATAATTTAGCTTCTACTAGAGACACGTTAAATTTTCATACTAAAAGAATTGAAAAGAATTGTGTAACTAAAAAAGGTAATAAAATTAGCATTAATTTAAAGCTTTTTTTTTTAGAAAATAATGAAATACAATTAAAGATCTG
>Ga0307986_10001662_pt1 | contig 16120 bp, 13 predicted proteins | sample EllFjometageno82_FD_203170 | JGI IMG/M metagenome (GOLD analysis project Ga0307986, IMG submission 203170) | Marine microbial communities from Ellis Fjord, Antarctic Ocean - #82 | ecosystem: Environmental > Aquatic > Marine > Unclassified | place: Southern Ocean | collected 2014-10-09
CAATTCATACGATTTAACTTTTTTTTCAACAATATATATTAATTGGTAGTTTGAATCTTTTAAAATTGAAATAAGTCTTTTTTGTAAGGCTTTTGCAGAATCAAAACTATAAAACTCAGCAACTAAAATTGAATAAGTCTTTTTTTTTAATGGTTTGACATTTTTTTTTATAGAAATATTGGCTATATTTATTTTACTTATTGGAGCTTTGTTTGCAATTTTTTTTTCTACATTTTCCATTATAGCTTTTTTTGCTATAAAAGTTTTGTTTAATTTAATCTCATTTATTTCAACATAAGGAAAATTTGAATCTAATTCTAATTTTTCTACGATTTTTTTAGATATTAAAATTTTATAAAAATTATCATATCTAATTCTTTTTTTAATTATAGCCTCAATAAATTTTTTATTATTTGGGTTTGTGATTCGTATTTTTGTACCAATACTTAAATGGTTATGAGAAATATAAACTGTATTTTTTTTTTCTAGGGTTTGGATGTTTTCAATATGTGCGAATCCTTTTGCGTAATAACTAAAATTACTTTTACTATTATGTTGATAATTAGAACAAGACGTTAGAAATAAGATTAGAATTATTTTATATTTCATTTTTAAAATTATTTTTTAAAGTACAAACAGCAAGAGCAAATCTCAAGGATCGATTCCAATTTAAAATTTTTTCATAATTGGAAAAAACTAAATAGGCTGGCGTATATGTATTTGCTCCAGGTATTATATCTATATCGGGTGTTATAATAGCGGCCTCTAAATTTTTATCAATTTTAAGATTAGCATAATTCTTTATATATTTTTTAAAAAATTTAATCTTTTTTCTATTTTTAATGTTTCCCGCAGAAGAATTAAGGTACTTACCTGGGGTACTTTTAATTAGATCAATTTTTATAAAACATGGTGTATTTTTCTTCCACCCAATTTTATTAAGGTAGTTTGCAGCAGAAGCAAAAGAATCTTCAGTTTTTTTTAATTCTATTGTGGTGTTTTTGTTAAAGTCTATTGCATAATTTTGAATTGTTCTTGGCATGAATTGGAAGTTTCCAAAAGCACCAGCCCAAGATCCGAATAATATTTTTTTATCAATAATATTTTGATCAACAAGTTTAAGTAAAATTATTAATTCTTTTGTAAAAAATTCACTTCTTCTTTTGTCAAAGCTTAAAGTAGCCAATGAAGAAACAATGTCCATTTTACCTAAATAATTACCAAAATTAGTTTCAATTCCCATGAGTGCTAACAATAATTCTTTTTCAATTAAAAATTCTTTTTCAATTCTATCTATTGTTAATTTTTCTTTTTTGTATAAAGCCAAACCTTTTTTGACTTTTTTTTTATTTGTTCTTTTCTTAACGTAAGTATGTGTGTCTTCATAAAATTCAGGCTGAAATCTATCATACTTAATAACCTTCGGTAAAAATATGGCATTAGACATCACGTCATCTACCACTAATTTTGAGACACCTGATTTCACAGCTTTTATTTTAAAATTTTTGACCCATATGTTAAATTCATAATTACTTGCAAAAGCACTACTTTGTAAAAAAGATAATATTAGCAAAATATAAATACTTATTAGTTTTTTAAGCATTTTTTTTAGTAACATAAAAAAAAAGACAAGACTAGATTGAATAAAAATCGATATTGTTATTTATCACTATTGATAGTATTAAGTTGCTAATTACTTAAGGAGAGGTGGCTGAGCGGTTGAAAGCACTGGTCTTGAAAACCAGCAAAGGGGCAACTCTTTCGTGGGTTCGAATCCGACCCTCTCCGCCATTATTTAATTTTATGATTAGTAAATAAATTCAATATTTTTTGATCTTCAAAAGTTATAATTGGAATTTTGTTTAAATAAAAATTACTAATATCTTCGTCATTGCAGTTTAAAAAAGTATCAAGTTTTTTTAACTCTTCGTGGGACAATATATTAACAACACTTGAGACAAATGAGGTTAATAATAAATCCATCTCTTTTGTTCCTCTGTAAGCAGATCGATATTTAATTTTTTTTTTTAATGATTCTAATTCATTCATAGTAAAATTTATTATACATTAAGAAATGGACTTAATTAAAAAAAAGAATTTTTTATTTGAAAATGTCTCAATTATTGACGGTGTTGGTAAAAAATTATCATTATATTTAAAAAAAAAAAAGATTGAAAAAGTCAATGATTTACTTTGGAACCTTCCCTACTCTTTTACTGATAGATCTGAGACAGTAACTTTAAACAAACTTGAAATTGGAAAGATTTTTACAATTAAAGTTAAGGTTCTGAAATATAATTTTCCAAGAATAAGAAACTTACCGAGTAGAGTTTTTTGTAAAGATGAATTTGGTGAAATAGATCTTATTTTTTTCAATAGTAGAGAGGGCTATATTCGTAAGATTTTACCATTAGGTGAATGGATAGCGGTTAGTGGAAAAGTAAATTTTTTTAGAAAAAAATATCAAATTACAAACCCTACTTATGTTGAAAAAATTAATCAAATAGAATTGGTAAAGAAAATTATTCCTAAATATTCTTTAACAGAGGGTCTGACTGAAAAGATATACTTAAAAATTATAGAAAAAGTATTTAATAAGATTCCAGATATCGAAGAGTGGCACGATGAAAAATTTATAAAAAAAATGAATTTTTTAAATTGGAAGGATTCAATTAAAAAATTGCATGACACACAAATTCAAAAAGATTTAAATTCAAATCATTTTAAAAGACTTGCTTATGATGAAATATTTGCGAATTTATTGTTTCATTCCAATAATAGAAATAAGATTAAAAAAGTAAAAAAAAATAAAAAATATTTTAAAAAAATATATTCAAATACACTTACAGAAACCTTACCCTATAAACTTACTAAGGGGCAAAAAGAAATAATAAATGAAATTGAGACTGACTTAGTTTCTTCTCAAAGAATGTTCAGAATACTTCAGGGAGATGTTGGTTCCGGAAAAACTATTATATCCATAATGGCTGCTTTAGACACAATTGAAGCAGGTTACCAGTGTGGGTTGATGGCTCCTACAGCCATACTTGCAGAACAACATTACATGTTGTTTAAAAAATTAATTGAGAAAACTAGTTTGAAAATAAATTTTTCTCTTTTAACCGGGAAGATTGAAACTAAGGAAAGAAAAATAATTTTAGAGAATTTAAAAAATAAGAAAATTGATTTTTTAATAGGTACACATGCTCTCTTCCAAAAAACAATTAAATTTAATAAGTTGGGTCTAGTAGTTATCGATGAACAACATAAGTTTGGAGTTCAACAGAGAATTAACTTTGCTAAAAAAGGAGGTTCAAATTGTGATATTCTTTTGATGTCAGCAACTCCAATACCAAGAACTATGATGATGTCAGTTTATGGTGACATGGACACTTCAAGACTTACAGAAAAGCCAATACAAAGAAAAAAAATAATTACATTAAGTAAACCTGAACATAAAATTGATGATCTTTGGCCGTTTATAAAAAGGAAAATTAATGACAAAGAACAAATTTTTTGGGTCTGTCCTCTTATAGAAGATTCTAGCAAGTTAGATTTTTCTTCTACTTCAAGATTGTTTGAATTACTTAGTAAAAGATTTAATAAAAAAGTTGGTATTATTCATGGAGCATTAGATCAAATTGAAAAAGAAAAAGTATTAAAAGAATTTTTAAATAATAAGATTTCAATTCTTGTTTCTACTACTGTTATTGAAGTTGGTATAGATTTTCCTAATGCAACAGTAATTGTTATAGAAAATGCTAATAAATTTGGCCTGGCTCAACTACATCAATTAAGAGGTAGGATTGGAAGAGGTTCTAAACCTGGAACTTGTATTTTAATGTTCAAAAATCAATTAAGTCAAAATGCTAAAAAGAGAATTCAGATTTTAAAAACATCTGATGATGGATTCTATATTGCAGAAGAAGACATGAAACTAAGAGGTTATGGTGATATAATTGGATTTAAACAAAGTGGTATAAAATTATTTAAAATAGCCGACCCAGTTCATCACGAGAAATTATTCAAGCTTGCGGAAAAAAATATAAATGAATTAAATGATGTCGAACTAAATAAACCCAAGTATAATTTGTTGCTAAAATTATTTGACAAAGTAGATTTAGTCAGCGAAGAAGGAATTTCATCCTAAAAATAATTTATAACGACGTACCAGCAGACACAATAAACCTTGAGGCTTCTTCAAAGCTCATATCGAGATATACTATATCTTTTTTAGGTACCATTAATAGAAAACCACTTGTGGGGTTTGGAGTTGTTGGTACAAAAATATTCACTAACTCTTCATTGGTTTTTTTTGAAATTTCACCAGTATTTTCTTTCGTTGCAAAACCGACCACCCATATTCCTCTACGAGGATACTCTAAAATTACAACACTTTTTTTTGAACCATCAGATTTAGTAAAACTTTCTGTAAGTTGGCCTACTGCTGAATATATAGTTCTAAGAATAGGGATTTTTTTTAGCATATTGTTAAAAAATTCTAAAAATTTTTTTCCCAAAAACGATAAAGACAGACCACCAATTAGTGTAATTAGAATTATTGTTATAAGTATTTCTATCCCTGGGATATCAATTGGCAAATAGCTATTTGGATTAATCGTCTTTGGTAAAAAACTTGAGGATATTTCTACTATAAACAAGGTAAGATATATTGTGATACCGATAGGAATAAGTACGATCGCACCAGTAATAAAATAGTTTCTTAGTCTTATGAAAATTGATTTTTTAAGTTTAATTGTCATTAGTGGTAACTTGAATAGATAATAAAAACTATTAGTAATATAAAAATTGCAATTAATATTTTATTATCTAAAATCATATTAAAAATATTATTATATGATTCACAACGTAAATAGAAGAAAATTTATTGAGTTATTTGGATGTGGTTGTTGCAGTATAATTCTACCTTCATGTACTACTGTGCCTATCACAAAAAGGCGTCAGTTATCAATCTACCCTGAGGCAAGTATAAACAATTCTGCTGCTAGTGCTTATGAAAAATTTAAAACAAAAAACAAATTAATTACAAAAGGTAACCAAATTGATTCAATTAAAGAAATAGGCAAAAGAATAGAATTTGCAGTTTCTAGTTTTTTTTTAAAAGAAAATGGCAAAGATCCAACAAGCCATTTTCAATGGGACTATATTTTAGTAGATAACGATAAAGTTAAGAATGCTTGGTGTATGCCTGGCGGAAAAATTGCAGTCTATACCGGTATATTAAAGGTAACTCAAAATGAGAATGCATTGGCGGCAGTTATGGGTCACGAGATAGCACATGCAGTAGCTAAACATTCTGTTGAACGAGCAAGCCAAGCGTTAACAGTAAATATAGGCACACAAGTAGCTGACATTTTTTTAGGTGGAGCAATTAACAGAGCAAGAAATAGCGTAGGTCAGGCAAGTGGTATGGATATTTTTCAGTTAGGGATTTTTAATCCTTTTGGCAGAAAACAAGAAACAGAAGCAGATTACCTAGGTTTAATTTTTTCATCTTTAGGTGGTTATGACATTAGAGAAGCAGCTAAACTTTGGGAAAGAATGTCTGAAAGCAATAAAGGTAAAGAACCCCCTCAATTTATGAGCACACATCCTTCAAGTAAAAATAGAATAATAAATTTAAATAATTGGGCTACAGAAGTAATGATTAAATATCCTCCAATAAAGAGGATTTAATAATGGTGAGCCCTGATGGACTCGAACCATCGACAGCTTCCTTAAAAGGGAAGTGCTCTACCAACTGAGCTAAGGGCCCTAAAGAAAATTGTTTTATATATAAAATTGAAAGAATTCAAACAAAAAAATTTAGATTACTTAAAACATTTCTATATATTTATTATAGAAGTTATTAAATGTACCTTTTTTTATCTCTTTTCTAATTTCTTGCATAAATTGTTGATAAAAATTTATATTATGAAGAGAAATTAGCATTGATGCCAAAATTTCATTAGTTTTGATCAGGTGGTTTAAATAACTTTTTGAATATAGGTTTAAATTTCTGAGTGATACTTTTTTATCAAGTGGTGATTTATCTTTTTGATATTTGGCATTTCTCAGGTTTACTTTTCCTTCCCAAGTAAATGCAAGTCCTGTTCTTCCAGATCTTGTCGGCATTACACAATCGAACATATCTATACCACTTTTAACAGCTCCAAGTATATCTGATGGAGTGCCCACGCCCATTAAATATCTCGGCTTGTCTTTTGGCATAAAACTGACTGTATTATTTAAAATATCAAACATATCTTTTTGATCCTCACCTACAGCTAAACCTCCCATAGCATATCCATCAAATCCAATTGAAACTAATTTTTCTAAACTATCTAATCTTAATTCTTTATTTAAACCTCCTTGTACAATGCCAAAAAGTCCCTTACTTTTATCTTTACCAAATTCTACTTTGCATCTTTTTGCCCAACTTGTAGATATCTCTATTGCGCTTATAAGTTTCTCTTTGCTACTAGGTAGACTTGGACATTCGTCTAAAACCATTAAAATATCTGAATTAATAGATTTTTGTATTTGGATACTTTTTTCTGGACTTAATACGAATTTTTTACCATCAATATGCGAGGAAAACACAGCCCCTATGTTAATATCTATTTTATTAAGTTTGGCTAAAGACATAATTTGGAAACCACCTGAATCAGTTAAAATAGGTTTTTGCCAATTCATAAAATCATGCAAGCCTCCAAATAATTCTAGGATATCTGTGCCAGGTCTAATCATTAAGTGATAAGTGTTGCCAAGAATAACTTGTGAGCCAGTTTTAAGGAGATCTTCAGAAAAAATGCCTTTAACAGTACCCAAAGTTCCAACTGGCATAAAAGCAGGTGTGTCTATAATTCCCCTGGATGTTAAAATTTTACCTAATCTTGCCTTCTCATCTTGAGCTAATAACTCAAAAGAAAACTGCAATTTACTCATCGGTTTTATTTTTTTGATCTAAGGCTAATAATCTTATCCGGATTTTCAACAGAACCGTTGGCACCATCACCACGTTTAATTTTATCAATTAGCTCCATACCTTTAATTACTTTTCCAAAAGCTGTGTAGCTTCTATCTAGATGTGGCGCAGATTCAAATACAATAAAAAATTGACTATTGGCACTATTGGGGTCTGATGATCTAGCCATAGATAGTACGCCTTTATTATGTGCTGTGTCACTAAATTCTGCGACTAAATCCGGCAAGTCTGAACCACCAGTGCCTGCTAAATCTAAATTAAATTCAGGTAAGTTTGAGTTGCCATATTTTACATCACCAGTTTGTGCCATAAACCCATCAATAACTCTGTGAAAAACAACACCGTCATATTTTCCCTCATTAGCTAAAGTTTCAAATCTTTTTACGTGATTTGGTGCAATTTTGGAGTAAAGTTCAATTTCAACTTCGCCACTTTTTAATTTTAATATCATAATGCTCTCCTTTGAATAAACGTTGTTAATAGATAGTAGGAAAATTGTAAAAAATAATATTATTTTTTTCATTATATTTTCTCTTTTATTGATTTAATAACAGATTTTGTTACAAATTTGTTAATATTACCCTTTAGTTTTGCAATTTCTTTTACAAATTTAGATGAGATAATTTGATTTTCAATATCTGACATTAAAAAAATAGTTTCGATATCATTGTTAAGTTTTTTATTCATACCCGCTAGTTGGAATTCATATTCAAAATCAGATACAGCTCTTAAGCCTCTTATAATTATAGAAGCATTATACTTTTTACATAAATTAATTGTCAAGGTGTTAAAAGGAACAATTACAATTTTTTTAGAGTTAAGCCTTAAATCTAAAAAAAGAGACTTTTTAATAACATTAATTCTTTCTTCTATGGGAAAAAAATAGTTTTTATTTTTAGTATTAGTAGTAGCAACTATTAGTCTATCACATAACTTTAATGATTTTTGAATAACATCTGCATGTCCTAGAGTTATTGGATCAAACGTTCCTGGATATATAGCAGTTTTCATTTTGATTAAATGATATTATCTTCGATTTTGATGGCAGATACAACTTTTTCTGAACCACTCAATTTTTTAATAGTAACTCCTTGTGTGTTTCTTCCTGCTGATCTTATTTCTTTGACAGCACAACGCATAACACTTCCTTTATCTGTAGACAATATTACTTCATCATTTTCTTCAACAACTAATGTAGATGCTACATCTCCATTTCTAGGTGAGTTAATTATGCCAATAATTCCTTTTCCGCCTCTATTAGTTACACGATATTCTAAAAAAGATGTACGTTTACCATAGCCATTTTCTGTAATTGATAAAATAAACTTATTTAAACCATTTTTTATTTTTTCATTTTTTTTTATAATTTTAGTGTCAATTTTTGGTGAATCTAAAATTGATAACGATATGACTTTATCGCCTTCAGATAGTTGAATTCCTCTAATTCCCTTAGAAGATCGTCCTTTGAATAATCTTAATTTTTTTGCCATGAATCTTATACATTTACCTTTTTTAGTACTCATCATAATGTCTTGATCGTCTCTACATATTTTAACACCAACAATTTTATCGTTGGTTTCTAGTTTCATTGCTATTTTGCCATTAGCATTAATATTCTCAAAATCATCTAAACTATTTTTTCTTACATTTCCGTTTGCAGTCACAAAAATTATAAAAAGCTTTTTCCATTCACTTTCATTTTCTGGAAGCGGCATTATAGAGCTTATGGATTGGTGGTTTTTTAACGGAAGTATATTGAACAAAGATTTGCCTTTAGAACTTGAGCTACCTTCAGGTATTTTCCAAGCTTTTATTTTAAAAGCTAAACCTTCTGAAGAAAAAAATAAAAATGGAGTATGGGTATTTGCTGTAAAAATTTGAACTACAAAGTCTTCATCTCTTGTAACTATACTTGACTTTCCTACGCCTCCCCTTTTTTGTTGTTTCAAGCTAGTAAGTGGACTTCTTTTAATATAACCCTGATTTGTAATGTTTATGACTACAGCCTCTTTTTGAATGGTTTCTTCAATACTGTAATTTAACTCAGCATCAGTGATTTTTGTTCTTCTAGGTACTGCGAACCTAGTTTTGATTTCTAATAATTCATCGCTTATCATTTTGTAGAGTTCTTTTTTTGATCCTAAAATCTTGTTATACCCAATTATAAGAGCTGAAAGTTTATTTATTTCTGTTTCAATTTCACCTATTCCATAAGCAGTTAATTTTTGTAGTCTTAGTTCAAGAATTGAAATCACTTGTTCTTCTGATAGTTGGTAGTCTGATGGACTTTTCTTTTTTTCTATAAGTACAACTAATTTTACACTTTTTTTAATTTTCCACTTTTTAATTAAAAGATTTTTTTTAGCTGTATCTGTATCGTTGGAGTTTTTTATTATTTTAATAACTTCATCAATATTTTCTACAGCGGTTGCAAGGCCGATCAAAATATGTGCTCTTTCTTCTGCTTTTTTTAAATCAAACTTAATTCTTTTAGTTAAAGTTTCTTCTCTAAATTTTACAAATTCAGCAATAAATTCTTTAAGATTAAATATTTTTGGTTTGTTGTTTACGATAGCAAGAGTGTTAAAACCAAAGGAACTTTCTATATTAGTCTGTTTGTATAGTTGCCTCCTTATTGTTTCTCCTTCAACACCTCTCCTTAATTCAATAACAACTCTAATTCCTTCTCTGTTAGACTCATCTCTTATGTCACTAATACCCTCAATTTTTTTCTCCCTCGCTAGCTGAGCAATTCTTTCAACCAATACTGATTTATTACATTGGTATGGAATTGATTTAATTATTAAAATTGACCTGTCATTTTTTAGAATTTCTTCTTCTATTTCTCCTCTGATTTTAAACGATCCTCTGCCTTTGTTGTAACCTTGTTTAATAATGTCAGTCCCTATGATAACACCACCAGTTGGAAAGTCGGGGCCAGGTACATGTTTCATTAATTGAGCTATCGTAACGTCCCTATTACCTATGTATGCATTGGTTGCGTCTATTACCTCTCCTAAATTATGTGGAGGTATGCTAGTTGCCATACCAACAGCGATACCACCTGCACCGTTAACTAAAAGATTTGGGTACTGAGAGGGTAGTACAACAGGCTCTCTTTCTGTTTCATCATAGTTATTTCTGTATGCAACAGTATTTTTTTCTAAATCTTCCGTCAGGAATTGAGAAATTTTTCCTAACTTTGTTTCTGTATAACGCATTGCCGCGGGAGGATCTCCATCTATTGAACCAAAGTTTCCCTGTCCTTCTATTAAAGGAAGACTCATAGAAAAATCTTGGACTAACCTCACTAGAGCATCGTAAACAGACTGGTCACCATGTGGATGATACTTACCAATTACATCTCCTACTATTCTTGCAGATTTTCGAAATGGTTTAGACCAGTCGTAGCCACCTTTGTACATTGCAAAGATTATTCTTCTATGGACAGGCTTAAGTCCATCTCTTACATCAGGTAAAGCTCTACTTACGATTACGCTCATAGCGTAAGAAAGATAAGATGAGCTCATCTCGTCAGAAACTAAAATAGGTTTAAAAGAATTATTATTTTGGCTAGCTGTATTTTCCATTTGATTTAGAAAGGAATTTCGTCATCTAAATCATTATTTACAGACTGGGAGTCGTCATTTGGTAGTGCGCTTTTATTTTCTGTAACTAAATTTGAATTATCACTTTTGTTTTTTCCATCGAGCATAGTTAAGCTTGAGCTGTAGCCTTGGAGTACAACTTCTGTAGAGTACTTATCTTGACCTGAAGATTCATCTTTCCATTTTCTTGTGGTTAAAGCTCCTTCTACATAAATATTGGCACCTTTTTTTAAATACTGCTGAACTATACTAACTAAACCTTCGTTAAAAATCACTACTCTATGCCATTCGGTTTTTTCTTTTCTCTCTCCGCTAGATTTATCTTTCCATGACTGACTGGTAGCAAGACTGAGCCTTGCGACACTTTTACCGTTAACCATTTGTTTGATTTCGGGATCTGCCCCTAGTCTTCCGATCAATAATACTTTATTTAAACTTCCAGACATAATTTTAGTTGTTAATATGTGATTTGCTATTTAATAACAATTAAATTTATATCATATAAACAACTTAATTATAAGATCATTATTAATAAGGAATAAAAAATTGTTGAAAAAAATCATTATAAAGGGTGCAAAAGAACACAATTTAAAAAATATTTCGGTAGATGTACCGAAAGATAAACTTGTTGTAATTACAGGTCTTTCTGGGTCAGGAAAATCATCCTTAGCTTTTGATACTATTTATGCTGAAGGTCAAAGAAGATATGTAGAAAGTTTATCTGCATATGCGCGTCAATTTTTAGATAAAATGAAAAAACCAAAAGTTGACCTTATAGAAGGTTTAAGTCCGGCTATATCAATCGAACAGAAAAATACATCTAAAAACCCTAGATCAACTGTAGCAACAGTTACTGAAATCTATGACTATATGAGAGTCTTGTACGCTAGAGTCGGTGTTCCATACTCACCATTTACTGGTAAGCCTATAGTCTCGCAATCAGTTAGTGAGATGGTTGATAAAATTAAAGCGCTACCAAAAAGTAATACAATTTATCTTCTTGCGCCTATAGTGAGAGGAAGAAAAGGAGAATATAAAAAAGAAATATTAAATTATAAAAAAAGAGGATTTCAAAAAATTAAAGTTGATGGAAAATATTGCGAAATTAGCGATTTTCCAGAATTAAATAAAAAAGTTAAACACGATATTTCAATTATCGTAGATAGAATAGTAATAAACTCAAACATAGGAAATCGCTTAGCTGATAGTGTCGAAACTGCTTTAAACATATCTAGCGGTCTTCTAGTTGTGGAATATGAAGATGAAACATTACCGAAAAAATTTAGAAAAGTTGAAACTATTACCTTTTCTTCAAAGTTTTCATGTCCAGAAAGTGGTTTTACATTAGAAGAAATAGAACCAAGATTATTTTCTTTTAATAGTCCTTACGGTGCATGTGAGGAATGTGAAGGTATTGGACACAATTTAAATGTTGATCCAAATTTAGTTATACCAGACACTAAAAAAAGTATTCAAGATGGTGCTGTAGAACCATGGGCAAAATCAACTTCTTTATATTACGCACAAACTTTATCTTCTATTGCAAAACATTATAAGTTTTCATTGTCTGATGCTTGGAAAAAATTACCAAAAAAAATTCAAGATATAATATTATATGGGTCGGATGAAGAAGAGATTAAATTTTCTTACGATGATAATTATCAGTCCTATACAACAAAAAAAACTTTTGAAGGTGTTATAAACAATCTTGAAAGAAGATATTTAGAAACAGACAGCGAATGGAAAAGAGAAGAGATTGCTCAATATCAAAGTGAGTCAAATTGTGAAAAGTGTAAAGGACAAAGATTAAAAGAAGAATCTCTTTGTGTAAAAATAAATGAACTTAATATTAGTGATGTAACAAAAAAATCTATTGATGATGCTAAAAAATGGTTTGATAATTTAAATTCAGTTTTAAACGAGAGAGATAAAAAAATAGCTACGCACATATTAAAAGAAATAAATGAAAGACTTAACTTTCTTTTAAATGTTGGGCTTAACTATCTAACTTTATCAAGAGAATCTGGCACTTTATCAGGGGGGGAGGCACAAAGAATTCGTCTAGCTTCACAAATTGGTTCTGGATTAACTGGTGTCTTGTATGTACTTGATGAACCTTCAATTGGACTACATCAGCGAGATAATAAAAAACTCATTATTGCATTAAAAAAACTTAGAGACCTTGGGAATACAGTAATTGTTGTAGAGCACGACACTGAAACAATGGAAAATGCAGATCATATTATTGATATTGGTCCAGAAGCAGGCGTGCATGGAGGTGAGATAGTTGCTGAAGGAACTTATAACGATATTGTAAAAAATACAAAAAGTATAACGGGAAATTATTTATCTGGAAAAAAATATATAGCTCTTCCAAGAAAAAGAAGAACAGCCAAAAATGGCAGATTTTTAGAAATTCTTGGTGCCACGGGAAATAATTTAAAAAAAGTTGATCTAAAAATTCCAATTGGAGCTTTTACTTGCGTTACTGGAGTTTCAGGAAGTGGAAAATCAACCTTGGTTCTCCATACTCTATTTAATGCATTAAATTTAATTTTAAATACAACAAAAGCAAAAAAAACACCTAAGGCATTTAGGAATTATAAAGGAACAGAATTAATTGATAAAATTATTGATATTGATCAATCACCAATAGGCAGAACTCCAAGATCAAATCCTGCAACATACACTGGAGCATTTGGTCCAATTAGAGAATGGTTTGCTTCTCTACCAGAGGCAAAGGCAAGGGGTTATAAAATAGGTAGGTTTTCTTTTAACGTAAAAGGTGGAAGATGTGAAACATGTGAAGGTGATGGTGTAATTACTTATGAAATGCATTTTTTACCAGATGTGTTCATACCTTGTGATACATGCAAGGGCACAAGGTATAACAGAGAAACATTGGAAGTTAGGTTTAAAGACAAAAATATTGCTGATGTTCTAGATATGACGGTAGAAGAAGGTTGTGATTTTTTTGAGAATATTCAAACTATAAGATCAAAATTAATAACATTAAAACATGTAGGTTTAGGTTATATAAAGATTGGACAACAAGCTACGACCCTTTCTGGCGGTGAAGCTCAAAGAATAAAATTAGCTAAAGAATTGTCAAAAAGATCCACGGGGAGAACTCTGTATATTTTAGATGAGCCTACTACAGGACTTCATGCTCATGACATAAAAAAACTTCTGGAAATATTACAAGCATTTGTAAATACAGGTAATACAGTTGTTGTGATTGAACACAATTTAGATGTTATTAAAACCGCTGATTGGGTTATTGATATGGGACCTGAAGGAGGTGTTCAAGGAGGCGAAATAATAGCAGAGGGAACTCCTGAAAAAGTTTCAGAAACAAAAGGAAGTTATACAGGTCAATTTTTAAAGGATATTTTGTTCAAAGATACAATGAAAAAAACTGCATAGTTAATTAATTTATGCTATAAAGAATCATGGGATCTTTACTACAATCGTTATCAAAAACTATACATGCCTCGATTATACTTGCAGTGCTACTTTTCTTGAGTATGCATTTTTTTGGTGATGGTTTTGCTTTTGATAGAATATTCTGGAGTTGGTTGTTTAGATATCTCCATGTTATCGCTGGTATTATGTGGATTGGATTACTTTGGTATTTAAATTTTGTTCAAATTCCTTCGATGCCTAAAATTCCTGACGAACAAAAACCGGCTATATCAAAAGTAATAGCGCCTGCCGTATTATTTTGGTTCAGATGGGCCGCGCTAGCAACTATTGTGACAGGATTAATTGTGGCAACATTGAATGGTTACGTCCACGATGCAATGGTTCTAGGAATTGGTAGTGGTGGGTACGGAAAAAATACAGCAATTGGTATTGGGATGTGGCTAGGAATAATTATGGCTTACAATGTATGGTTTGTTATTTGGCCAAATCAGAAAAAAGCTCTTGGAATGGTCGAATGTACACCAGAAGAAAAAGCTAAAGCAGCAAGAACAGCAATGTTATTTTCAAGAACTAATACTTTACTATCTCTACCAATGTTACTTACAATGGTAGCAGCCCAAAACCTTTACTAAAAACTATAAATCATCGTCTTTTAACAGGGTTTTTTGTGTAACCTTAAAATAATTAAGAACTGGACTTGCAACAAAAATTGAGGAATAGGTTCCTATTATAACTCCTAATATCATTGCAAAAGAAAAACCTTTTAGAATTTCACCGCCTAAAATAAAAATTGAGAACAAAGCGAGGAGTGTAGTTAAAGAGGTAATCACTGTTCTAGACAAAGTTTCATTTACCGATATATCAGCAATTTCATTAGTTTTAAATTTAGAATATTTTAATAAGTTTTCTCGTATACGGTCAAATATTACAACTGTATCGTTCATAGAATAACCAACTATTGTCAACACTGCAGCAACTATGGAAAGATTAACCTCAAAAGATAAAATTGAAAAAATACCAAGTGTAATAATTACATCGTGCATAAGTGCAATGATTGATCCAAGACTAAATTGCCATTCGAATCTAATCCAAATATAAAATAGCATAGCTGATAACGCTAAAACTATTGCTGTCACACCTTGTTTAAGAAGTTCACTACTAACTTTCGGGCCAACAGTTTCAACTCTTCTAAAATTTACCGCAGAATTAATTTTTTTTGATATAGTGTCTTTTAAATCAGATATAAATTTTTCATTTTCATTTGCATTTTTTTCAAACTTAATTAAAAAATCTCCTTTATCACCAAATTCTTTAACATTTACATCACCTAATTCACTTATATTTAGCGAACTTCTTATTGCTTGAATTTGAATATTTTTATTTTCAATTCTAATTTCTAATAAAGTGCCACCCTTAAAGTCTACTCCATAATTTAACCCCTTAAAAAATAGAAACAAGACACTAATTAGAACAGCTATTAATGAAAAAATATTAGCCATATTAAAAAATTTAGAAAAATTTATTCTATTATTCATTATAATTTAAAATACTTTCCGTCTTTGTCGTTTAAAACGATGACTGAAGTTAAGTGTCTAGCAATAAAATATGCTGAAAAAAGTGTAGTTACTATACCTATGCCGAGAGTTACCGCAAAACCTTTTACTGGACCCGAACCAAAAATAAATAAAATTGCAGCCGCAATTAAAGTTGTAACATTAGCATCTATAACGGTAATCTTCGCTTTGTTGTAGCCAGTGTCAAACGCATGTATAATTGATTTTTCTGTCTTGAGTTCTTCTTTAATTCTTTCATAGATTAAAACATTAGAATCTACAGCCATGCCGACTGTTAGTATAATCCCTGCTATGCCTGGTAATGTTAAAGTTGCTTCGAGAATAGTTAAAATTCCTACCATCATAAATAGGTTTGCAATAAGTGAAATATTGGAAACTAAACCAAAAATTTTATACTTAATAAACATAAATACAATTACTAGAATAAAACCAACTATAAGGGAGAATATACCCGCATCTATTGAGTCTTTGCCCAGGTCGGGACCGACAGTTCTTTCTTCAACAATATTAATTGGGGCGGGTAA
>Ga0307986_10001663_pt1 | contig 16120 bp, 14 predicted proteins | sample EllFjometageno82_FD_203170 | JGI IMG/M metagenome (GOLD analysis project Ga0307986, IMG submission 203170) | Marine microbial communities from Ellis Fjord, Antarctic Ocean - #82 | ecosystem: Environmental > Aquatic > Marine > Unclassified | place: Southern Ocean | collected 2014-10-09
GATTGCAATCGGGGACCACGATTGCGTCGATTGCCCGAATGGGGGTCGCTGGACTCTTTTCGGTTTTCGCCATGCTCCTCACCCAAACCCAACTCAATAATTTGATGTTCGGATCGAGTGAAAGTGTTGATCTGACTGACAAAATGAATGTGCTTGTTCGCTTACTTGTTGTTGTCTGTGTCGGGGTAATTTCTTATTTGCTCGCAGCATGGATTATTCGGGTACCAGAAATCACTCTTGCCTACCGTGTCATCCGTGAAAAACTAAGCTCTAAGGTGAAGTCGTGATCGGATCAGGGACCAAGTTCAACCGCTACACACTTTTGGAAGTGGTCAGCGAACACGAGACCACGGTTGAGGGTGAATTCGTGGTCCAATTGTGGCGCGGCCGGGACGAGATCTTGGATCGTAATGTTGCCATTCGTTTAGTCAGAACAGAAGACCGACGTGTGGCTAAGGTGCTGGGCGCAGCCCAAGCAGCCGCAATGGTTGATGACCGTCGAATACTACGAGTCCTCGATATTCTTGATATTGGAAACACCTTGGAAGATCCCGCTTACACGGCCATTATTAGTGAGTGGTGCACCGGAACGCCACTACATGAAGCGCTCGCTAACACGGACACCGCTGCTTTTGATGCTGAGTTCTCTCTGGATTCTGTTTCCAATCTCGCCTGGGCCTTAAATGCTTGCCTGACACTCAATATTGAACATGGACGGTTACGTCCCAGTTGTGTGTTCCTGACCGAAAACTCTGAGTTATTGGTCAGTGGTTTGGCTGTGGACCACGCGCTTTTTGGCCCACTATTCGGAGCAGATACTGCCCAAGATGCGGCCGTGAGTAGGGATGTTAACGGCTTGGGTTCGTTGCTGTACTGCTTCACAACCGGCCTGTGGCCCTATCCGGTATCCGCAGGTGAAAAAGATCCCGACCCTTTTTTGAGTGTTCATGTGCCCTTCTCACCCAAAGTGGGTAAAGACATCCCGGTTCCATCAAGCGTGCGGGCGAGTGTTCCCCGCGCGGTAGATGATCTGGTGAGCAGAAGCGTGATCGGGGCGAGTAAATCCCGTGGTGTTACCCGAATCCAGGATTCACTCGGTTTCGCCAATGCCATTGCGTCCGCGAAGGACTATTTCACACCAATGAGCACCACCACTGTCCGAGCGCCTGCCGGGATTTCCCAGAGCGCCTCACCCGTAAGTGTCGCCAAGCGCGTGATCGGGGTCGTAGTGGCTGCGGCTTTGGTACTTGCTACCGCTCTTGTAGGGATCCAACTTCTCAACAGTTCCCCCTCATCAATTTCGCAACTGGATTCAAGTGGCAGCGTCGTCGACTCTTTGGAAATCTTGACCAGCCCGGCCACCCCTTTTATTGAAGTTGATGTGGGGAACACTGCCGGGGTCGTTCCGATTGCATCGGTGCGTTCATTTGACCCTCGTGGTGCCGCCCCGAACGGAGCGTTGGGAAAAGAAAAAGAAAAGGGTGCGCCTCTAGCAATCGATGGAGATGCGGTCACTGCCTGGACCACTAAGGCGTATAAAACTTCCACCCTGGGTAAAAAAGGGGGGGTTGGGCTCATCTTGGACCTCGGCCAAGAGGCAGATGTAACCGGTGTCTCCCTGGGTCTGGTGGGTTACGGGACCGACCTGCAGGTCCGGGTTGCCAACGAAATCCTCCCTGACCCGGATTTATGGACCAAGCTGGTCGGCATCGATGATGCTGGCCCACAAATCGATTTACGCGCCCCGCGAGCGGTAACGGGGCGTTATGTCTTGATTTGGCTCACCGGAATCCCACCCAAGGAAAATACTGATCGCTTCCAAGGTGGGATCGCGAGTGCTTCGGTATTTGGATCTACCGAGTCCGAGCCCCAAAACTAGTGGCCGGGTACGCCTACGCCAGATCCCAACGCTCATTACACTTGATTCGTGCCAGTGACGGACTTACGCGAAGCTAGCGATCGCGAGCTGATGGCTGCGCACGTAGCCGGTGATTCACAGTCATTCGGCGAATTGGTCTCCCGTCACCGTGATCGCCTCTGGGCAGTCGCACTTCGCACCACCAGTGACCCGGAGGAGGCATCTGATGCACTCCAAGATGCCCTCATCTCGGCATTTCGGCGAGCCGATCAGTATCGTGGGGAAGCCGCCGTCACCACCTGGCTACACCGGATTGTTGTTAATGCCTGTCTGGATAGATTGCGGCGTAAGTCGGTGCGCCCCACTACGACCCTGCCCGACCATCACGAGAACAATGACCGCGAACTAATCGAACCGCGTGATGCCATTGCCGAACGGGAGAACTGGATTGAAATCTCGGCTGCTCTCGCCGATTTGCCGCGGGACCAAAGAGAAGCCATTATTCTGGTGGATGTCCAGGGATACTCCGTAGATGAGGCCGCGAAGGAACTTAATTGCCCCACCGGGACCATTAAGAGCCGGTGTAGTCGCGGCCGGAGCAAACTAGCCGAGTCTTTGGGCCACTTGCGGAACCAAGATGAGGGTGAGATCGTCACACCAATAGAACCGCGCCGGACATCAAATCCCACAGACGCTCGGAAGGAGGAGTAGCGCGTGAAAAACACAGACGGGGACTCCGAATTCCCGGAACTTGAATACCCTGAACTTACGGGTGAGCTGAGGGAATTTGGAGCATATTTGCACGCCGAACCGGTTGAGGCTATGCCAACCCACGTCTGGGAGCAGATTGCTACCACCATTTCCCTTGAATCTGCTGACCGAGTGGTCCCTGATTCACCCGCGGCCCTTGGCCGCGATCCTGCGGTCTTAGAACTCGAGAGCTACCGTAAACGCCGGATTGGTGGTAAGTGGGTTGGTGGCCTAGTTGCGGCCAGTGTCACTCTCTTCGCCGTCGGAATTGGGGTTAACGTCCTAAATTCAGACTCGAGCGACCAAAATTCGGTTGTGGCTGACGCCCCACTCCCCGAAGATCAAGTTGCTGATTCAGGTTCACTCGGTGTTGCCTCCCCCCAAATCATTCAGGCTGGTTTCGTTCCTCCGTCGGTTGAAATCATGGAGAGTGGCAATGAATACAACTCTTCTAATCTGAGAGAAAGCATCAACCAGATCTTGCGTAAAATCGGGGTTGAGAAGCCCATGGACATGTTTATGGCCCCGGTTCAGAACCTGGAAGCCAAGAAAATGTCCAAATCAACCGGGATGACCGGGAGCTTGGAATCCCTTCGTAAATGCGTGACCGAGATCACTAATTCGGAGTCCTCCCAAGCCTTATTCGTAGATCGTGCCACTTACCAAGGCATGGACGCCGGGGTAATTGTGATCCCCATGGCCATGTTCACCGGAATGGATGCAGCTACAACAAATGATGAGCGCGTACAGCTAGCTCTCGACCTTGAGTCTTTGGGAACTGACCTTGGCGCACTCGATGTTTGGGTTGTCGGTCCCGACTGTGGCAATCTCGCACTCGATGTGTACTCCCATGTGACCCACTCACTCAAGTAGATCTAGTTGACTCCGAAGGCGTAGACTCTTGTTTCACATCCGTTCCTTGGCACCACCAAATGAAAGTAGTGGTCTTTCGTGAGTGAAGTTCGCAATGTAATCATTATCGGATCTGGCCCGGCCGGCTACACCGCAGCAATTTACGCGGCGCGCGCCCAAATAAATCCGCTACTTTTTGAAGGTTCGGTTACCGCTGGTGGTGCGCTTATGAACACTACCGAAGTTGAGAATTTCCCTGGATTTGAAAACGGAATCATGGGCCCCCAGCTCATGGAAGATATGCGAGCGCAAGCGGTGCGGTTTGGGGCTGAAATAATTACAGACGATGTAACCCAGATTAACGTTGATTGTGACATCAAATCTGTCACCGACGGTGCCGGTAACGTGCACCAGGCCCACGCCTTGATCCTGTCCATGGGTTCGGGTTACCGTGAACTGGGCTTGCCAAATGAAAAACGCCTGAGTGGTCATGGAGTTTCTTGGTGCGCAACTTGCGACGGCTTCTTCTTCCGTGAACAAGATATTGCGGTTGTCGGTGGTGGTGACTCGGCACTAGAAGAAGCGATATTTTTGACCAGATTTGCTAAGTCAGTAACACTGGTTCACCGTCGTGGAGAATTGCGTGGTAGTAAAATCATGCAGGAACGGGCTCTGGCCAACGAGAAAATTCACGTTGCCTGGAACAGTGAAGTGGCCGCTATTCACGGTGAGGCAAAACTTTCTGGGATCACACTTCGCGACACTGAAAATGGCACCGAGCGTGAACTCCCCGTCACTGGTTTGTTTATCGCAATTGGTCACGACCCACGCTCAGAGCTACTGCCCGGGAAGGTTGACCTTGACCCTGAGGGCTATGTACTCGTTGAGTCCGGATCCACCCGCACATCTGCCCCGGGCGTGTTCGCTTGTGGCGACCTGGTCGACCACACGTACCGGCAGGCGATCACGGCGGCTGGAACCGGCTGTGCCTCCGCCCTTGACGCTGAGCGCTATATCGCCCACCAGTAGCAGTCACCGTAAGCCTTTTCGCTAAGTTAGACCCCAATCAAAGGAGAATCGCATGGGAGCAACCAAGATCGTCACCGACGCAAACTTCGCAGACGAAGTGCTCATGAGTGAAAAGCCAGTACTTGTTGATTTCTGGGCCGAGTGGTGCGGGCCATGTAAAATGGTGGCCCCGATCCTTGAGGAAATAGCGGCAAATAATGACGGGCTCGTAATCGCGAAAATGAATGTCGATGAAAATCCGTCAACCCCAGCCTCCTATGGCATCACTTCGATCCCCACCATGAACGTGTACCAGGGCGGGGAAATTGTGAAGACGATCATTGGCGCCAAGCCAAAGGCTGCTTTACTCGCTGACCTCGCCCCGTACTTGTAGGCAATGCTCCGCCTTGGGTCAACCGGGGCGGCCGTAGCGGAGGTCTGCGCACGGCTCGCGCACCTGGGTCTACTTGTCGACAACAGTGGCACTGCTGTTGCAACGAATATTTACGATGAACATGTTGTTGATGCTGTGCGTGCATTTCAGCAAGAGCGTGGGATTACTGTTGACGGTTTTGTTGGACCGGAAACTTTCCGCCGGCTCGACGAAGCGCGCTGGCAACTAGGTGACCGGGTTCTTTCATTTACCGCCGGCCACTTAATGGTGGGCGATGACGTGACCGAGCTACAACGGCGCCTCAATCAACTTGGTTTTAATGCAGGCAGGCCAGACGGAATTTTTGGTCCCGCAGTGGACCTTGCCTTACGTGAATTCCAACGTGGTGTGGGGGTTAGTGCCGACGGTACTTGCGCCCTTGACACCCTGCGCGCATTTGAGCGGCTCTCCCGATCAATTGTCGGCGGTGACGCCGGCGCCTTGCGAGAGCATGCATCTCTCGCTTCGTTAAGAACTGGTATCGCTGACAAAGTTATTGTGATTGATCCCGGTGAAAGTGTTCACCCTGAATTGACCTACGCGATTTGTGTGCGCATTGAGGGTCGCCTCGCGGCACTGGGTACCCAAGTGCTTCTTACCCGTCCAGAGGCACCTGTGGAGCAAAAAACCCAGTCAATGCACGCTGAGTTTGCTAACAATATGGATGCCAACATTGTTATCTCGCTGCACCTAGATCACGTTGAAAGCGTAAAACCCAATGGGATTTCGGTCTACTACTTTGGTTCACCTAATGGTGGAAACCATTCAACGGGGGGGCGAATCCTCGCGGAATTGATCAACGAGGAACTCACCAGCAGAACAGACCGGAAAGACTGCCTGATTCACCCTAGGACTTGGGATCTTCTTCGTTTTACCCAGATGCCCACCGTTCGCATTGAGCTTGGTTACATGTCTAATGTTGGAGACGCTAAGCGCCTCACCTCAGAAGCTTTCCACGACGCCGTGGCTGAAGGTGTGGTCGCGGCACTTACCAAGTTTTGCTCTCCCCGCTAGGCCAGATCAGACGCACTAAGAACCCCAACCCCACACCGATCGAAATTAACAACACTGCCGAGAAGAATCGTTTCACCTCGCACCTCCTATCCATGAAAGAATACGCTCATGACAAATTGGAGTGGTTACGCCCACCGGGTTCGCTTTAGCGAGGTTGATCCACAGAGCATTGTGTTCAATTCCCGCTACCTCGAGTTTTTTGACGCGGCGAGTATTGAGTTCTTCCGCTTCTTCGGGTACCCCCCAGACCTGATGCAGGCTGCTGGTTTGGAACCGGTCCTGGTTGAAGTCAATCTTCGCTACCACCAATCAACTCGACTCGATCAAATAATTCAGATCGACATCACGTGTTCACGGCTAGGGAAATCGAGTTTTGATTTAGATTTTGAAGCTCGGATTCAAGACCCAGAAAGTGGTTTGCCAGAGGCCGATCTAGTAACTTCAGCAAAAATAACCTACGTCAACATAGATCAAGTGACGAGGGAATCAGTGCCGATCCCAGTCGCGTTCCGTGAGTTTCTAGCTACAACAATTCCAGAATAGTTGCATTGGCCATTCCGCCACCTTCACACATTGTTTGTAACCCGTACTTGATGTTATTGCGCTGCATGTGATGTACCAGCGTTGTCATAATGCGAGCACCTGAGGCGCCCAATGGGTGCCCGAGTGCAATCGCCCCACCATTGGGATTAGTAATCCCGTGATCGGCGCCAGTGTCTTTCAACCAGGCACCTAATACGGAAGCGAATGCTTCATTGACTTCGAAGACCCCAATATCACCCAAGGAAAGCCCCGATTTGGCAAGTATTTTCTCGGTAGCAGGAATCGGACCGGTCAACATGATCACTGGATCAACACCTGCCATGACGTTGGTGTGCACTCGAACAATTGGGTGTAACCCCAACTCTTTGGCCCGTTCACTGGTCATGACAAGTAGTGCGGCGGAGCCATCAGAAATTTGTGAAGCGTTTCCTGCAGTGACAACGCCTTCAGGGCTAAAAGCGGGTTTCAATGCCGACAAGGTTTCAATAGTTGTCCCGAGGCGAATTCCTTGATCAACATTAACCCCCGCAATAGGTAGCATCTCAGAGTCAAAAAGTCCTTCACTGCTCGCCTTGGCGGCACGTTGCTGAGAAATTGCCGCGATCTCATCGAGTTGCTGGCGCGAAAGAGCCCATTGCTCGGCGATCATTTCGGCACTTAAGCCTTGGGGGATCAGATGTGGGTAGTGTTTAAGCATCTCGGGACTAAATGGTCCGTCCCCACCCGCCATATTGCTAAACATTGGCACCCGCGACATTGATTCAACCCCGCCAGCAATAATTATGTCAGAGTTGCCACTGATCACCGACGCGGCAGCGAAAGCAACGGCCTGTTGGCTGGAACCGCACTGGCGGTCAATTGTGGTTCCGGTGACACTTTGCGGGAATCCGGCGGCCAAGGCGGCGTTACGTCCGATATTGGTGCTCTGTTCGCCCACCTGGGCCACACAACCCCAATACACGTCGTCGACCAGGTGGGATTCAATCCCAGCACGGTGTACGACCTCGTGCAGAATTTCCGCGCTGACATCAACCGGGTGAATTCCACTCAGGACGCCCTTCCCTGGTTTTCCGATCCCCACCGGGGTGCGAACTGCTTCAACAATTACAGCATCTCTCATGGTGTGAGTATTCCTTATCCTGAGTAATTTCTAGGCAATAAGTTGGGTAACGGGGGCCACTAGGTCATTTATTTGGCTGGTGCGCAGCGTAGTGAGCGCAACCAAGATGAAAACTAGACCCAATCCACCCGCAATTTGGACCGGTGTGCGGATTCTTCTCGGCGGAAACACCATGATGGTAGCTACTGCGGCACCCACAATCAGCCCGCCGAAATGTGCACGCCAATCGACACCGGGTGAAAAGAAGCCGATTGCCACGTTAATCGCGAGCAAAAAAAGAACTTGGGTGATGTCGTAGCGCATTCTGCGCCCAGCAACAATCAATGCACCCATCAGCCCAAATATCGCACCGGATGCTCCTACGGAAACGGTGCCTAAGTCGGAGAACCAGTAAGAGGCGACCGAGCCTCCTAGAGCTGCCAATAGATAGAGAAAAATAAAACGCGCGTGACCAAGGATCCGTTCAAGTGTTGGTCCGAGAAAAAACAGTACGTACATGTTGAATGCGATGTGAATAAAGGATCCATGTAAGAACGCACTGGTAAATAACCGCCACCATTCGCCACCTTGGGCAATTGCGACCGGATACATGCCGTATTCCAGGGCGACTTGATTGATTCCTTGTAGATACTGCGATGCAAAGAAAACAACATTAAGGCCAATGAGTGAATATGTCACTCGAGGGGTGGTGATCACTGCACCACCAGCGACTGTCTTTGTTGCTGGTGGTGCAGTGGCCTTCATGCAGTCTGGGCATCGATAACCAACGGGTGCTGCAATCATGCATTCGGTGCAAATTGGTTTTTCACACCGAGAACACGAGATGCGGGTTGGTCTAACTGGGTGCCGGTAACACGGAGGGGAATCTTCCACTGAATTTAGCTGCGGACAATTTCAATCGACTGCATTACTACGTCAACCTTGGGCCGATCCTGGGATCCGGTTTTAACCGCTGCAATAGCGTCCACGACATCGCGGCCAGCTTGGTCAGCAACCTCACCAAAGATAGTGTGCTTGAAGTTCAACCACGTGGTTGCTGCAACAGTGACGAAGAACTGGGACCCGTTGGTTCCTGGACCCGCGTTTGCCATAGCCAGCATGTAAGGCTTATCAAATGTGAGTTCGGGGTGTGCTTCGTCTTCGAAGCGGTAACCGGGGCCACCGGTTCCCGTGCCCAGTGGGTCTCCACCTTGAATCATGAAGCCAGGGATAATCCGGTGAAAGACCAGGTCCTTGTACAAAGGAGCACTCGTCTTTGCGCTCACCCGCGGGTCGGTCCATTCCTTGGTTCCCTCAGACAACCCCGTGAAGTTTTCCACCGTTTTAGGGGCATGGTCAGGGAAAAGATTGCAGGTGATGTCGCCGAGATTTGTATGAATAATCGCTTGTAGTGTCATGTGCAGATACTTTCACGCTACCGTTGGGCAGGCTCGCGCGGGCAGTGAATCTGCTCACGCGGTGATCCACGGGGATTATGCCCGCAGATCCGGTCACCCGTGTGTGAAACAACAAATTGTGGAGCTTAGGAGACTCGAACTCCTGACATCTGCCTTGCAAAGGCAGCGCTCTACCAACTGAGCTAAAGCCCCTCATGTTGCGGGTTGTGTACTGAGTGCGCCGAACCTGCCTTCAGCGCGAGCGGAATGCTAGCGTAGGTCCTGATCGGCTCCGACTTCAGACCAGAGATCGTCGTCATTCTGATCTGCGGTGACCTGTCGGTATACCAGGTATCCAACTCCAGCCAAGATCACAAGTAAAAGCAATTTCTTCATACCGCGAAGATACACGCTGAACAAAGTTGCTCCTCACCTACCTCTCGTGGGCCCAGATGGACTTGAACCATCGACCTCTTCCTTATCAGGGAAGCGCTCTAACCAAGCTGAGCTATGGGCCCGAAATAGCGTGCCGAGACTACCTGACCGGTAACCCCCGGATACATGGGGAGGTGATTTGACCCATTAATGCCTATGTCGTGGTGGTGACAAGGCCGCCCTGTAGCCTTATCAGGTGAAGGGAATCATTCTTGCTGGTGGGACCGGGAGCCGTTTGTGGCCTGTTACTAAGGGAGTGAGTAAGCAATTGCTCCCCATCTACGACAAACCGATGCTGCATTACCCCTTGGCCACTTTAATGGCAGCCGGTATCAAGGAAGTCCTGGTGATCACGACCCCTGAGGACTCGGAGTCTTTCTCCCGACTTCTCGGTGATGGTTCAGCGTGGGGAATGTCGATCACTTTCGCAACCCAACCAAAGCCTGAAGGGCTTGCCCAGGCCTTTTTGATCGGTGAAGAATTCTTGGCTGGCGACTCCGTAGCATTGATTCTGGGTGACAATCTTTTCTATGGAGCTTCCTTGGGTCGTAAACTCGCGGAGTTGACGTCAATTGAGGGTGCGCATGTGTTCGCCTACGAAGTTGCGAACCCCAGTGAATACGGTGTTGTTGCATTTGATGACAACGGGGTTGCGCTCTCGATCGAAGAAAAGCCAGAAAACCCTCAGAGTTCTTATGCTGTTCCTGGCTTGTATTTCTACGACAACACTGTTGTTCAGGTGGCCAAATCGATTACACCTTCTGATCGAGGTGAACTAGAAATTACCACCGTTAACGACCATTACTTGCGAGCTGGTGCACTGAAGGTGGCGGTTTTGGAGCGGGGAACCGCGTGGTTGGATACGGGAACGTTTCGATCGCTGCAAGATGCGGGTGAGTTTGTTCGGGTGATGGAAGACCGCACTGGAACCAAAGTTGGTTGTGTTGAGGAAATTGCTTGGCGTAATGGTTGGATCACTTCAGAACAACTCTTGGCCTTAGCGCAACCCTTGCTTAAGAGTGGATACGGCGACTACCTTGTTGCACTTGCCAGTAAGTAGTTAGTGAAAAAATTACGGTTAAGCATCGTCGGAGAGCACGACTTCAACACCGCCGGTAATTCCTACGGTCAGGTTGTACAGGATCGTGAAAAGTCCAGCGAGCGCTGAAACCAAAATTATCTCGACCGAAGCAAGAATAAGGGTTGAACCGATCACCTGGCCAAATCCCAGTGAAGTAACTAGGTCGAGTCCACTGGTGCTGCCAACTACGTCGGTGACCGTTCCTGACAAGGATTCGATTACGCCGGTGCGATCCAAAATGAACCAGACGGCTGTGACAGCTATAACAAGAACGATGGCGATTGCCAGTGAAAGGATGAAGGCCGCTTTGGTCACCGACCAGGGGTCGAACCTGGAAACGTAAAGTCGTACCCGCCGCGGACCCCCGCTCACTCTGTTCCCTGACCTTCGGTTACCTGGGCTAGGTCAGCTACTTCGGTTACCGGGGTTCCCTCGGCAACTTCTTCGCCCTCAATGATCTCCTCATCGTCATCGTCTTCTGCGCCCTTGGCTACGGCTACGACCGTGGTGTCTTCACCCAAGCGCATCATGCGTACACCCATGGTGTCTCGACTGGAAGCACGGATTTCATCGACTTTGGTGCGGATCACTACACCGTTGGATGCAATGGCGAAGATCTGATCTGTTTGCGAACACACCATCGCGCCAACTAGTTCGCCGCGCTCTTCAGGGAGCTTCATGGCGCGCACGCCCTTGATCCCTCGGCCTTTAGTGGCCCACTCATCAACTGAGGTGCGTTTGGCAAAGCCACCGTCGGTGATGGTCACTACGAAGGTTCCTGGGGTGACAACATCCATTGACAGTAGGGCGTCGTCCTCGCGGAAACGCATCCCGATCACACCGCCGGTTGCTCGCCCCATGGGGCGTAAAGTTGCGTCATTGGCTGTGAAGCGGGCTGAAAGACCCTTCTTAGAAACAAGAAGTAGGTCATCGGTTTCTGCTACCAGACGCGCCCCGATGAGTTCATCGCCTTCATGGAGATTGATCGCGATGATTCCACCTTGACGGTTGGTGTCGTATTCACTCAGACGAGTTTTCTTCACCATGCCGGTGCGGGTTGACAGCACCAAGTAGTCACTCTCGGCATAGTCGGGTATCGCCAGCACTTGTGCAATAGTTTCATCGGGTTGAAACGCCAACAGGTTGGCAACATGCTGTCCGCGTGCGTCCCGGCCAGTTTCGGGGAGCTGGTATGCCTTTGCTCGATACACCCGACCAAGGTTTGTGAAGAACAAAATCCAATGGTGGGTAGTGCTGACGAACATGTGTTCAACTACGTCGTCTTGTCGTAGGTTTGCACCCTTCACTCCACGACCGCCACGGCGTTGGGAACGGTAAAGATCACTGCGGGTTCGTTTTGCGTAACCACCTGAAGTTATGGTGACGACGACATCTTCGACTGCGATGAGATCCTCGTCTGTGACGTCGCCGTCCCAGGCCACAATTTCGGTTCGACGTTCGTCACCGAACTTGTCAGAGATCTCGGTGAGTTCGTCACTCACAATTGTCCGCTGACGCTGATCTGATGCCAAGATGTCGTTGTAGTCGGCAACCTTGACCATGAGCTCTTCGTATTCGTCAATTATTTTTTGGCGCTCAAGTGCTGCTAAGCGGCGTAGTTGCATATCAAGGATTGCCGTTGCCTGGATCTCATTGATCTCAAGAAGATCTATAAGGCCGATCCGGGCGTCTTCAACTGTCGCGCTTGCGCGAATTAGGGCTATGACCGCGTCCAATGCGTCAAGTGCTTTGAGGTAACCACTGAGGATATGAGCACGTTCTTCTGCCTTGCGTAGCCGGAAACGGGTGCGTCGTTGAATCACCTCAATTTGATGCAACACCCAGTAACTCAAGAATTGCTCCAGCGTTAAAGTGCGTGGTACCGCATCTACGAGTGCCAACATGTTGGCACCGAAGTTGTCTTGGAGTTGGGTGTGCTTGTACAGCTGATTTAACACAACCTGGGCAACAGCGTCGCGTTTAAGTTCAATGATCAAGCGCATGCCGGTACGCGATGAAGAGTCATCGCGTACGTCGGAGATGCCGGTGAGTTTTCCGTCACCGACAAGTTCAGCGATCCGCAGGAGCAAGTTGTCCGGATTTACCTGATAAGGAAGGGCTGTGACAACGAGGACTTGCCGCCCCCTTTTGTCTTCGTCGACGGTAACCACAGCGCGCATGGTGACTGAGCCACGACCGGTCCGTTGGGCGTCTTCGATTCCTTTGCGACCGACAATCAAGGCCCCAGTCGGGAAGTCGGGACCTTTAACCAATTCCATCAATGCGGCTTGACGCTCTTCAACTGTCGACTCAGGGTGGGAAAGCAACCATTGCGCACCAGCTGCAATTTCTCGTAGATTGTGTGGGGGAATATTGGTGGCCATGCCAACTGCAATACCTGAACTTCCGTTTACCAAAAGGTTGGGGAATCGACTTGGTAGCACGGATGGTTCAAGGGTGCGACCGTCGTAGTTTGGTTGAAAGTTGACGGTGTCTTCGTCGATATCGCGCACCATCTCCATGGCCAGTGGGGCCATGCGGCACTCGGTGTAACGCTGTGCTGCGGGGGGATCGTTGCCTGGTGAACCAAAGTTTCCTTGGCCTTGTACAAGTGGGTACCGTAATGACCACGGTTGGGCTAGACGAACCAGTGCATCGTAGATCGCGCTGTCACCATGGGGGTGGAAGTTACCCATTACGTCGCCGACCACGCGGGCACTTTTAGAGAAGTTGCGATCTGGACGGTAGCCACCGTCGTACATTGCGTAAAGAACACGACGGTGGACCGGCTTAAGCCCATCGCGTACGTCGGGTAATGCGCGCGAAACAATTACCGACATAGAGTAATCAAGATAAGACCGTTGCATTTCAGTCTGCAAGTCCACCGGTTCAATCCGACCGTGGCTACTGACTTCTTCTACTACTTCAATGTCGTCTGGCACGTTATTCTCCGTTGATTATTTTCTTGATTAAATGTCTAAGAAGCGAACATCGCGGGCGTTTTGTTGAATAAAGTTTCGTCGTGACTCAACATCTTCACCCATCAGCACGCTAAACATTTCGTCGGCTTGCGCTGCGTCGTCGAGTGTTACTTGGAGTAAAACGCGGTCCGCGGGATTCATAGTTGTGTCCCACAATTCGTCCGCATTCATTTCACCAAGACCTTTGTAGCGTTGAATTGATTCTTCTTTCGGAAGTCGTCGACCTGCTGCAAGCCCTGCTTCCATGAGGGCGTCTTTTTCGCGATCTGAATAAGCGAAGTCAGCGGCTTCGCGTGACCACTTAATTTTGAACAATGGTGGTTGCGCCAAAAAAACGTGGCCGTGTTCAACGAGTGGTCGCATAAAGCGGAACAGGAAGGTCAACAGCAAGGTTCGAATATGCTGTCCGTCAACATCAGCGTCGGCCATGAGGACAACTTTGTGGTAGCGCAACCTGTTGAGGTCGAATTCGTCTTGGATACCGGTACCGAAAGCTGAGATCAACGCTTGTACTTCAGTGTTTTGCAGTACCCGGTCAATTCGCGCCTTTTCCACGTTAATAATTTTTCCGCGAATTGGAAGAATTGCCTGGGTGCGTGGATCCCGACCTTGACGTGCTGAACCACCAGCACTGTCACCCTCAACAATAAATACTTCACAATCCTCTGGCTCCCGGCTGGAACAGTCAATGAGTTTACCGGGCATTCCCGCTCCCCCAAGTAGTCCTTTTCTGTTACGTGCCAAGTCGCGTGCTTTGCGTGCTGCCATGCGCGCAGTTGCTGCGTTCACCGATTTACGCGCAATCTCTTTACCTTCGGCAGGATTCTGTTCAAACCACGCCCCGAGTTGGTCGTTGACTACTTTTTGAACGAAGGCTTTCATTTCCGTGTTTCCTAATTTGGATTTGGTTTGACCTTCAAACTGGGGTTCAACAAGTTTTACGCTGACAATCGCGGTAAGCCCTTCACGGATGTCTTCACCGGAAAGATTGGTGTCTTTTTCTTTGAGAATACCCCACTCGCGGGAGAATTTATTGACAAGTGAAGTCAGCGCTGTGCGGAAACCTTCTTCGTGTGTTCCACCTTCTGTGGTGTTAATCGTATTCGCGAACGTGTACACCGACTCTGCATAAGAGTGATTCCACTGCATTGAAATTTCGGCACTTAATGTTTTGTCCTCGTTCTCATTTATAAGATCAATAACAGTTGGGTTGGCGATTCCTTTACTTGCATTGATGTGACGAACGAAGTCAGAGATACCGCCTTCATACATATAGGACACGTGGCGTACCGCTTCGGTTACTTCAGTTGGATCTTCGGCGTCGATGACTGCAACTGAACCTGGTCGCTCGTCGGTAAGTTGTAATTTTAGTCCACGGTTAAGAAAGGCCATTTCTTGAAAACGACGGGCAAGGGTTGTGAAGTCGTAGATGGTGGTTTCAAAAATTTCACCGTCAGCCCAGAAAGTAACCGTGGTGCCCGTGCGATCGGTTTTCTCACCTTTTTCAAGTGGAGCCTCCGGTGCGCCGTACTTGTAGTGTTGCCGGTAAACGAATCCGTCTCGGTGGATTTCGACCGCTAAGTCGGCGGAGAGCGCGTTCACAACGGAGACCCCCACTCCGTGTAGGCCACCGGAGACGGAGTAACCACTGCCGCCGAATTTCCCACCTGCGTGTAATACGGTCAAAACAACTTCAACGGCTGGTTTTTTCTCAATCGGATGCTCGTCAACGGGGATCCCTCGGCCGTCGTCTATCACCCGGATTGCGCCGTCGGCCATGATTGTGACCGAAATTTCGGTGGCATACCCGGCTAAGGCTTCGTCGACCGCATTGTCCACAACTTCGTAGACCAAATGGTGCAGACCTCGCTCACCCGTTGACCCGATGTACATGCCGGGGCGCTTACGCACCGCGTCAAGGCCTTCAAGCACCTGGATCGCACTGGCGTCGTAGGACATATTGGCCCCTCCTGGGAGTGAATCTATTGAGGAATACGAACTGAGTTGAGTCTACCCCGAAGTTCTGACATCACCTAGCCTAAAAAGGCTTACGGAGCCACAAATGCGCCGAGTGACCCCCTAGTTGCAAGTAGTCATACGGAACAATGGGGAAAATCCGCCTATTTTCGCGCTAGGGGCTAAATTCGGCTATCTGGGTTAACTTCTACGGACTAGCCGTAAGTGTCGCGGGGTCCTCGACCGGCAACATGCCACGCTCCTTTTTTCCAAGAAGGCCCTTGCGGACCATAAATCGAGATTTTTAGCACTATTCCATCGCCGATTTCAGACGCGATTTTCGCCAGGATTTGGCTTTGGAGTAGGCGTAATTGGGTTGCCCACGCGGTGGACTCCGCGGTGAGACGAAGGGTCCCCGCATCAAAACCTGCCGGGACACAGTGATCTGCGATCTCAGCGCCCACGATCTCAGCCCATGAGTTGAGAACTTTTGCCATGGCTGTCTCCTTCTCCCACCCACTCTCAGTCACGAGTTTGTCTAATGCGCTACCAAGGAGCTCTGGGTCTCTTCCGCTTCGAGTGCTTTTACGAGTCTTTTTCGCCGGTGCTCCTTTTGTAGTGCGTCGTAAGAGTCGTTCGGCAGCTTGGTCCTGCTCCTGCTGGGTTACTTCAGGAGTTACTTCGGGAGTTGCTTCGGGGTCTATTTTCTCGCT
>Ga0307986_10001666_pt1 | contig 16100 bp, 15 predicted proteins | sample EllFjometageno82_FD_203170 | JGI IMG/M metagenome (GOLD analysis project Ga0307986, IMG submission 203170) | Marine microbial communities from Ellis Fjord, Antarctic Ocean - #82 | ecosystem: Environmental > Aquatic > Marine > Unclassified | place: Southern Ocean | collected 2014-10-09
AGGAGATGGAAATCAAACTAGAGATTTTACTTATGTTTCAGACGTTGTTGATGCAATGATTAAAGCTTCCGACTCAAATGTGGAAGGAGAAATTTTTAATATTGGCAGTGAGAAAGATGTGAGTGTCAATAAAATAGCAGAACTTTTAGGAGGTGAAAAAGTTTATATACCAAAACGACCAGGAGAACCTGAAAAATCATTAGCTGATATTTCAAAAATTAAAAAAATGCTTTCTTGGAGTCCAAGGACATCATTGGAGGATGGAATCAAAATAATGCTAGAAAATATAGATTTTTGGAAGTCAGCGCCAGTCTGGACACCTTCGAGTATAAATGAAATTACAAGTGATTGGTTTAAATTTTTAGAAGATAAAAAAGATTGATATGGAAGATAAAATTTTTTTAAAAAGTTATTTAGAAGATATGGCGAAGATTATTAATCCTAGTGATCAAATAATTTCAAAATTATTAGAAGTTAAAAAAGAAATATTAAAGAATAAAAAAAATAAAAAAAAAATGTTGATATTTGGCAACGGGGGTAGTTCAGCTATAGCAAGTCATTTTAGTGTTGATATAACAAAAAATGCAGGATTCAGGTGTGTTAATTTTAATGAAGCAGACTTAATCACTTGTTTTGCGAATGATTATGGTTATGAAAATTGGATTAAAAAAGCAATTGATTTTTATGGAGATAAAAAAGATATTTTAATTTTAATCTCGTCTAGTGGTAGATCAAAAAATATGATTAATGCAGTTAAAGCTGCAAAAAAAAATAATTTTCAAAAAATAATTACTTTAACTGGACACACAAAAGGAAATCCTTTGAATAAATTAGGAGATATCAATTTATGGATAGATAGTAAGGCATATAATTTTATTGAAAATACTCATCAGATTTGGCTTCTTGCAGTAGTAGATCTATTAATTGGAAAAAGAGAATATAAAGCTTGAATAAAAACTAAAACAATATAAAGAAAGGGAAAAATTATGGAAGACGCAATCAATTCACGAGCAAGAGCAAGATTAAGTCAAGGCTGGAAAACTGGTCAACTTTTAAGAATAGGCGATCCATTTCATTCAAGAGAAGAAGCACACTCTCCATGGACGGCTGAAGGTACAGATGTTGGGTACTTGCTTGAGTATGTGACTGCTTATGATGAAAAATATCCAACCCCAAAAGAAATTCAAACTGATGACTTTAATGATGTTTTAAAATTTTCAGAAGAAGTTTTAAAAGATCTTATAAAACTTACCGCTCCATTTTTAGAATCTAAAAAGTGGGATGAAGAAACTAATGGGCAAGCTTTAATGAGAACCCAAGATTATGGCTTTATAAAAACTTTTGCGAAAGATTTAAAAAAAGGCTGCAACCACGTTGATATAGGCCCTGGCTTAGGTTCTCATGCACTTTATAGCATGAAAGGACTCGAATCAAATTATATAGGTATTGAAACACAGCCACATATGTTTAAAGTACAAAGAATATTCCAAAGATTATTGTCATCAAAATGCCAAATGAAGCATGGAAATAATTTCAATTTTTTTGATGCACTTGAAGCTGAAACATTTGGTTTAACTTGGGATGAAATATCAAAACATCTGAAAAAAAATCAAAACAAGCCTGGACTTTCAATAGTTCCATCTTGGATGTTTAAGAATGTTCCTTCGAACTCTATTGATTTAGCTACAGCAACGTTCATGTTAAATGAGGTCCCCGTTTCAGCTATTTTATGGCTATTTTCTAATTTAAGCTGTTCAATGAAAAAAGGTGCCTATTTTTATATAAATGATAACTCAAAGCAAAAAGATGAAGTGAAGTTAAAACCAGAACGGGCGAATGCAATGGACTATGACAGTTTTTTAACAAAAATTGGTTTTATTGAAGTAAAGAGAATGAACATGGAAAATAGAGTTAATTATAGAGGTTCTCCAAGAATATACCAAAAAGAGTCGGATAAAATCTTCACTTATCAAGACCTTGCAGATATGCATGTAGGTAAATTTGCTGTTTCTAAATACTACTAGATCATATAACAAATTAATAACTAACAACTAATATTAATTATTACGATATAAAATTTTTATGTCTAAAAAAATTATTGAATTAGAAGATCTTAAAAAGATTATTAAAAAACTAAAAAATAATAAAAAAAAAATAGTTTTATGTCATGGTGTTTTTGACTTACTTCATGTTGGTCATATAAAATATTTTGAAGAAGCCAAGTTAAATGGTGATAAATTAATTGTTTCAGTGACTTCTGATGAATATGTTAATAAAGGACCCAATAGACCAGCTTTTAATTCACATCAAAGACTAGAGGCCATTCAAGCTTTAGAAGTTGTTGATTATGTTGTACTAAGTGAATTTTCAACAGCTATTAATATAATAAAAGAGATTAAACCAGATGTTTATTGTAAAGGGCCTGATTATAAAGATAGCAAAAAAGATATTACTGGTGAAATTAAAAATGAAATTAAAAATATTAAATTAATAGGTGGGAAGACTATTTTTACCTCAGGTGCCACATTCAGCTCTAGTAAACTAATTAATCAATTAGAAAATCAATATTCATCAAACCGTAAATCAGCTTTAAGTTTAGTTAAAAAAAATTTTTCATTTGATCAAATAAAAAATTTTGTAGATGATTTTAAAAAAATAAAAGTTTTGGTGATAGGTGAAATTATTATTGATCAATATATCTTTTGTGAAGCTTTAGGAAAGTCTGGTAAAGAGCCAGTTATAGTTATGAAAGATATTAAAACAGAGCAATATTTAGGAGGAGCAGGAGCAATTAGTAGACATCTTTCATCATTTTGTAAAAAAATTACTCTTCTGAGTATGATTGGAGAAAAAAAAGAATATTTAAAAGATATTAAAAAAGACTTACCAAGCAATGTTAGTTTTAATTATATTACAAAAAATAATTCACCAACAATATTTAAAAAAAGATATTTAGATTTTTTAAGTCTTAGAAAAATTATAGGTATAGATAGCTTAAACGACGACTCTTTAAATGAAAAAGACGAAAAATTATTTAATAAATTTTTAAGAACAAATATTCCAAAACATGATCTAGTAGTTGTCTCTGATTATGGTCATGGATTAATTTCAAATAAAAGTGCAAAACTAATCTGTAAACTTTCAAAATATGTAGCTTTAAATGCTCAAATAAATGCAGCAAATATTGGATATCACAGTATGAGCAAGTATCAAAATATTGATTGTCTGATAGTTAATGAAAAAGAATTAAGGCATGAAATGCGAGATAAAAAAAATATTATTGAGCCAATGATTAAAAAATTTTCAAAAAAACAAAATATAAAAAATATAATAGTTACTCAAGGTGTTACAGGCTCATTACTATATGATAAGAAAAAAAATCAATTTACTCATTGTGAGGCTTTTGCAAAAACTGCGATTGACAAAGTTGGTGCTGGAGATACAATGTTATCATTAATAGCATTATTCTTAAAACTTAATATAAATAAAAATTTGTCCATGTTCGTAAGCTCTCTTGGTGCTGCAGAATCAGTAAAAAATATTGGAAACAAAGTTGCATTAAGTAAAACTAAAGTTTTGAAGGCTATATCGCATTTATTAAAATAAAACACACATCTTATGAAAAAAATTTTAATTACAGGTGGGGCAGGATATGTAGGGTCAAGTTTAGTGCCAAAATTATTAAGCCTAGGTTATAAAGTTACAGTAATCGACTTAATGATTTATGGTCAAAAAGTTCTTGATGATAATGAGATGTTAACTGTAATAAAAGGAGATATTAGAGATACAAGCTTAATAAAAAAAATTATACCAGGACATGACGTTTTAATACACCTGGCCTGTATATCTAATGATCCTAGTTTTGAATTAAATCCTAGCTTAGGAAAATCAATAAACCTTGATGCCTTTGAACCTTTAGTTAAAATAAGTGCAAACAATAAGGTTCGCAACTTTATCTATGCATCATCTTCTTCAGTATATGGAATTAAAAAAGAAAAAAATGTTACAGAAGATATGGACCTTGAGCCGCTTACTGATTACTCTAAGTTTAAAGGGGATTGTGAAAGAATTTTAAATAACTATAAATCAGAAGATTTTATAACAACCACTATAAGACCTTCAACTGTATGTGGATATGCAAAAAGACAAAGATTAGATTTAGTCGTTAATATTTTAACAAACCATGCTTATCACAATAGAGAAATAAAAGTATTTGGTGGTGACCAACTAAGACCCAATATACACATTAATGATATGGTTGACTCGTATTTAGCAGTTTTGAATGCAGAACCTAAAAAGGTTAATGGGCAAATTTTTAACGTAGGTTTTAAAAATCAATCAGTTAACGAACTAGCAGATAACGTAAAAGAAATTATTGGAGATGATATAAAGATAGTGAACACAAAATCAGATGACAATCGATCTTATCACGTTAGTTCGCAAAAAATTAAAGATATTCTAGGTTTTGAAACAAAATATACTGTAAAAGATGCCGTATTAGATTTAAAAAATGCTTTTGAAAAAAAGATATTGACAAATACTTTTGAAGATGAGTTTTTTTTTAATATCAAAAGAATGAATAATATTAATTTAAAATAATAAATTGAAAGTCAGATACTCATATTTAAGCCAACAATTCTCAAATTGTGAAGATCTATGGAAAGATCTTAAAAAATTTGTAAAAACAGGAGATTTTACTCTTGGCAAGGAATTGTTAAAGTTTGAGAAAAAATTTGCGAAACTCATTGGAACAAAATATGCTGTTGGAGTAAATTCTGGAACAGATGCAATAAAGCTTAGTTTAAAAACTATTGGTATCAAACCTGGTGATGAAGTTATTACGGCTGCAAATACCTTTGTTGCTACTGTTGGCGCAATATGTGAACTTGGTGCAAAACCTATATTTGTTGATTGTGATGATAGTTTTTGTATAGACACAAGCTTAGTTGAAAAAAAAATTACCAAGAAAACAAAAGCTATAGTACCAGTACACTTTACTGGCTATATGACGAACATGATCGAATTAAATAAAATTTCCAAAAAATATAAACTCCCAATAGTAGAGGATGCTTGTCAGTCTATTTTAGCATCAATAAACAATAAAAACTCTGGCACGTGGAGTAATTTTGGTGCATTTTCGTTGCACCCACTAAAAAATATTAATGTTTGGTCTGATGGTGGAATTATTGTTACAAACAGTAAAAAGTACTATGAACACTTAAAACTTTTACGTAATCACGGCTTAATTGATCGTGATAATGTTAAAATTACTGGCTATAATTCAAGATTAGATACTATACAAGCGGTCGTTGGAAATTGGCTTATACCAAGTGCAAAAAAAATTGCAGATCAAAGAATTAAAAATGCCAATTTTTATGATGAAGGTTTAAAAGAAATTAAAGATATATCAATACCACCAAGGCTAAAAAATTATAAAATTGTTTACCATTTATATATTGTCTTTGCAAAAAAAAGAGATGAACTTTTAAAGTATTGTTTAAAAAAAGGAATAGAAGCAAAAATTCATTACCCTATTCCTATGTATAGACAAACTGCGATGAAATTTTTAAAACATAAAGTTGGTGACTTTCCAGTTTCAGATAGACATGCAAAATCAATCATCAGCTTTCCTTGTGATCAGCATTTATCTAAATCTCAACAAAAATATATTATTTCTACAGTAAAAAATTTTTATAAAAAAAAATGAAAATTCCATACGTAGATTTAACCTATAAAAATAAATCAAAGAAAGAATTGATATCAGTATTTAGAGATATTTTAGATAAAGGTGAGTTTGTAGGAGGAAAAGAAATTATTAAATTTGAAAAAAATATTTCACAATTGTGTAAAACTAAATATACGGTAGGTCTTAATAGCGGAACAGATGCATTAACGATAGCTCTTCATCTTCTTAACGTAAGAAAAGGAGACGAAGTTATTACAACACCAAATTCATTTATAGCTTCCACAGCTGTTATTGTTCATCTAGGAGCAAAACCAATATTTGTTGATGTTTTAGATGATCAAAATATGGATCCATCGAAAATAGAAAAAGTAATATCGAAAAAAACAAAAGTTATTATGCCTGTTCATTTAAGTGGAAGAATGTGTCAAATGGATAAGATTATGACAATTGCAAGAAAACATAATTTAAAAGTAGTTGAAGATGCAGCTCAAGCTGTTGGGTCAAAGTATAAAAATAAAATGTCTGGTTCATATGGTCATATTGGTTGTTTTTCAGCACACCCATTGAAAAATTTAGGTGCCCTTGGAGACTCGGGTTATTTAACAACAAATGATTATAAGTTTTATAAAAAGTGTAAAAGTTTAATTAATCATGGAATGGAAAATAGAAATATTATTAAAAATTTTGGCTATGTTTCTAGAATGGATAATATTCAAGCTGCTTTTTTAAATTTAAAAATTAAAAAATTAAATGATGTAGTAAGAATTAGAAGAAGAAATGCAAAAATATATGAGTCTGAATTAAATAAAGAATTTATTAAAATAAACTTTGAGAAAAAAGAAGAATATAATACATACCATACATTTGTAATACAGGTTAAAAACAGAAATAAACTTAAAAAATATTTAGATTCAAAAAAGATCTCCACATCCATTCATTACCCAATACCAATACATTTACAACCAGCAGCAAAAAGATTTGGATATAAGATAGGAGATTTTATAAACACTGAAAAACAAAGCGCAAAAATTCTTACATTGCCTGTTAATGAGAACCTTGGAATTAGAGAAATAAAGACTATTTGTAAATTAATCAATAACTTTGTAGTATAAAGGAGGATGTATAAAAAAATATGAGTGAACTAGGAAATGAGCATCAAAACCTAATTTTAGATGGGACGAAATTAGCTTGGCATCTTGACCGTGTTGAAAAATGGCAAAGAGGAGAGAGAATTGCACCTATCACTATTGATATGGCACTAACAAGAGCTTGTAATTATTCTTGTGGCTTTTGTTATGCAATGTTTCAAGAAAACGATAGAAAAATAATTAATAAAAAAGTTATTTTTGATTTTTTGGAAGATTGTGCTGAGATAGGCGTTAAAGGAATAAGCTTTGTATCAGATGGTGAAAGTACTATATCGCCAGTATTCACTGAAGCCTGTAAATATGGCCATGAACTTGGACTTTCAATGGCAGTAGGAACAAATGCGTTTGTTCTTACAAAAAATAGATTAGAAGAAGTAATGCCTTATTTAACATATTTGAGAGTTAATTTTTCTGCAGGCGAAAAAAAAAGGTATGCTGAAATTATGGGTGTAAAAGAAAGTTCGTATGATCGTGTATGTCAAAATATAAGGGATATGGTTGAAATCAAAAAGAAAAATAGCCTTAAAGTTACTATTGGAATGCAAATGGTTCTAATGCCAGAGGATGCAGATCAAATTATTCCTTTAGCAAAGCTAGGCAAAGAACTTAGACCAGATTACGCCATAATTAAACATTGTTCTGATAATGAGGATGGGGGATTGGGCATACTTTACGATGAGTATGAAAAACTTTATCCAATCTTAAAAGAAGCTGAAGGATATTCAGATGAGACATATAAATGTGTAATAAAATGGTCAAAAATCAAGGACAAAGGTAATAATAAAAGGTCTTATCAAAGATGTTATGGAGCACCTTTTATGATCCAGCTTTCAGGATCGGGTTTAGTTGCACCATGTGGAGGGCTATTCAATGAAAAATATAAAAAATTTCATATTGGGAATATTTGCGATACGAGATTTAAAGACTTATGGAAATCAGATAGGTACTGGGAAGTAATGAATTATCTTTCATCACCAAAATTTAATGCTCAAAAAATGTGTGCAAGCTTATGCTTACAACACAACGTAAACGAAGCTTTAGATCAATTTGTAAAAGGCAAAGGTGACTTAAAACAGCCAGACACTGATTCACCAGAACATATTAACTTTATATAAAATCACAAGGTAATAAAAAATGAAACTTTCAGATTATATTGCTGAGTTTTTAGCTAAGATAACTGATTCAGTTTTTGTTGGTCAGGGTGGAAACATTATTCATGTATTGGATAGTCTAGGAAAAAGAAAAGATATTAAAGTTATACCATCTCAAAATGAACAAGGAGCATCAATAGCAGCTGATGCTTACTCAAGATTTAATGATAAAATTGGTGTTACAGCAGCAACCAGTGGCCCAGGCATGATTAATTTGATGCAAGGGATGGCATGTTCTTTTTTTGACTCTATACCAACTTTTCATTTTTCAGGAGCTGTAGTGACAAGTCAATTAAGAAAAAATAAAAAGATTAGACAGATTGGTTTTCAAGAAATGGAAGTAGTGGATTTAGTCAAACCAATTACTAAATATGCGGTGTTATTAAAAGATAAAAATAACATAAGATATGAACTAGAAAAAATGCTTTATCTTTCGAGAGAAGGTAGACCAGGACCAGTATTGATGGATTTACCAGACGATCTTCAAAGAGCTGAAATTAACCCTAAAAAATTGAAATCCTTTAAAATACCAAAATTAAAAATAAAAAAAATAAAATTTGAAAAAAAATTTCTTGAATTAATAAAAAAAGCAAAAAAACCTCTTTTTATTTTAGGACATGGTATAAATTTATCTAATACAAAAAATGAGGTAAAAAAATTAATAAATAAATCAGGCATACCGTTTGCTCCGTCTTGGGCAACAATTGATATGTTTCCATATAATAATAAATTTAATGCAGGCACTTTTGGTGTAGCAGCGACAAGATATGGTAATTTTGCAATTCAAAATGCAGATTTATTAATATCCTTAGGATGCAGGTTGAGCACTCAAATCACAGGGAGCAATGTTAAAAGTTTTGCTCCAAAAGCAAAAAAAATAGTTATAGATATTGATGCCAATGAATTTAAAAAGAATAATGGTTTAAAAATAGATCTAAAAATAAATCTTGATCTTAAATATTTTTTTAAAAAAATTACTCCATTATTTAAAAAACAGAATAATTATCAAAGGTGGATCAATCAGTTTCAAGTTTGGAAAGATAGGTACCCAGTTGTAAAGCCTGAATATTACAATCAATCTAAAAATAGTAACGCTTATGTTTTTATGAAAAAACTATCTGAAAAAACAGGCAAAAATGATGTTTTAATACCAGATGCAAGTGCGAATTTAATATGGGCAATGCAGGCATTTCAACTAAATGGACAAAAATTATTCACTGCACTTAATCACTCTCCCATGGGCTATTCTATGGCTGCAACAGTTGGGGCATATCTTGCGGATAAATCAAAAAACGTTATATGCACAATTGGAGATGGATCTATGCAAATGAATATTCAAGAGCTGGCAACTATCGCTCACTTTAATTTTCCAGTAAAAATATTTGTGTTAAATAATGGTGGATATGGTTTAATAAAACAAACACAAGACACATGGTTAGATTCGAGAAGAGTTGGTGTAGACGAGAGCTCAGGTTTAGCTATGCCCAACCTAAAAAAAATTTCTAAAGCATATAAAATAGAAACTGTAAAAATTAATAATCACAATGATCTGGATGAAAAATTAGATTATGTTTTAAAATCAAAAAAACCTATTGTGTGTGAAGTGATAGTTGATGAAAAACAAAAAGTCATACCAAAATTAGAATTTGGAAGAGCAATACATGATTTAAGTCCAAGACTAAAAAAAGAAGAACTAGAGTCTAACATAAATTTTAAATAAAGTGTTAGCAGTAAATTTAAAAGAGTTAATCAAAAGTTATGATCAAAACTTATTAGATAATTTAAGAGGCTTTGGAAAAGAAGATGAATTTTTAAAGTTTTGGGTTCCTGGTATAGATGAATATCAAAGTTTTCTAAATTTAGTTGATGCATTAGTTGAAACTGAAATAACAGAGGTCAAAATGATCTTTGAAATCAAAAATAAAAAAAATTTACTTTTTAAAAACATTGAAACTTTCTTATTAAAAGTTTCGACATATAAAAAAGAGTCAGATAAGGATTTTTTAAATTTAATCATAAAAATTGATAAAAGTAGGTACAAAAATCTTCTCATAGCAAAAAATAGTCAAAATAAAAAAGTAAAAAAACAAAAAACTGATACCACTAAACATGTTTCTATTTTTGGAATTAATGAAAATATAAAATTGTTATATAAAAAAAATCTTGAATTGTTTAATCCAAAAAGTTTTTATTCGACACAAGGGCTTGAATTATCAAATATATACATCGAATATATCGAAGATATAAAAATAGGTTTTATTATTGAAAATGATAATATTGTAAACCTATATCACAACAGTACTAAAAATTCTGATCTACAAAAACTAGTTGATATACTTTTTGAAATAATTAATGAAAAAAATATTCAAGAGGCAAAAGATCATGGTGTTATTTATTTAGAAGAAAAAATTAGATTGATAAATGATAAAATTAAAAATGATGGAGTAGTGCTTCCGGGGCAAGCTGGGATGTATTTTAACAAAATTAATACAGCTATTAGAAATATTTATAATAATTATAAATTAAAAAACAATATAGATTTTGATATTAATAAAAATTATTTTAAGACTTCTGTAGCTTGGAAAAATTTAGATTATATTAAAAAAATAGAAAAAATTAATCTTATATTAAAAGAAATTTGTCGTTCAAGCAATTTATTAAATGCTGAGAGTGTATCTGTTAACAAAATAGAAAGTGATTTTAAGATCTATTTAAATATAGATAAAGATTTTAGCAAGCTACAAGAAGAGAAGAATATACTACTAAATATTGAGGTTAATTTAAAAAAGTTGGATAATACGCTTGAAGTATTTATTGAAGAAATTTTAGATTTAAACAAGCTGAGACTTAAAAATTCCCCTCAAAAAAATCTTAAATAAATTATTTGTGAAAAATTTAAATATTTAAAGTATGATATCAAAATTAACAATAATTAAAGAATGAAACAATATAAAAACAAATTCCTTTATGATGATAGTTTAGCTATCAAAAATTTTGTAAATAATGGATACGTTATTATTAAAAATGGAATAGAGGTAGTTACATTAAAACAAGTTATTAAAATATTTGAATATAATTTTAATAAATTGATTGAATTAAATAAAAAAGGTAAGATTAAAAAAGACTTCGAACTTTGGGGAATAATTATTGTTAGACTCATAGAAAAAGATCCAGTTTATAAAAGATTTTTAAGATCTAAAAAATTGATAGGTTTTTTAAAAAATTTATTAGGGCCAGACATATGCGCCTTAGGTTATAATTCTTTGTGGATAAACTCGCCAACAAATAAAAATCCAGTATTAAAAAAAACTCCTCATGTAGATGCTTGGACTGGAACTAGTCCAAATACAATATTTGTTAAATTACTTTTAACGGATGTAGATAAATACAACAGTATAACTTTCTATCCGAGTACAAACTTGCAAGGCCTTTTACCAGTAAAAGGAAGAACTATTGATAAAAGTCTTAAATTCAAAAGTGTAAACTTAGATAATCTAAAAAAGGGAGACCTACTAATTTGGCATGCACTAACACTTCATTCTACGACTGGCCATAGTTCAAAAAATCAGAGAGTTTCATTTACGACTAGATTTACATCAACTGAAACAGAATTCTCATCTCAGGAAAGAGCACTAGGCTATGAAACTATTACTGTAGGTCCATTAAATCAAATTAAAAGAATAATAGGAAATGATCTTTTATCTCCATTAAGAACTTATGGTGGATTTGTAGGAACTGATAAGAGGCTTAAGGAATTATATGACCTAAGTTCTTATGACGATATTGATGAGTATATTTCTTTATTAGATTAATTTGATAATGATAATTCAAAAATTTTTTTTTACAAATTTCCCCAAACAGTATGGAAAATTTTTAGCTGTAAAAGGCTATATTCTGTTACCATTAAAAATTTTATTATTTAAATTTAAGTTTAATATTTTTTTTGGAAATAAAGACCAAGATAAATGGGTAGTAAAAGAAATAATGAAATTTAAGAAGAACGGATTTTTTTTAGATCTAGCTGCAACAGATGGCATACATGAAAATAATACTTTTTTTTTAGAAAAGAGACTAAATTGGCATGGAGTCTGCATAGAACCAAATAAGAAGTATTTTGAAAAACTAAAAAAAAATAGAACAGCCAGTTGTTTTTGTGAGGTTATTGATGAAAAAGAAGAAGAAATTGATTTTTTCCCAAATAAAGGAATTGGTGGAATAGTTGGAGAAAACTACGACAACAATTTTATTAAAAGGAAAAAAATTTTGTCTAATGCTTACGAAAAAAATTTTATTGAAAAGAGAAAAACCAAAAGAATTGAGAGTATTTTAGCATTAGCAAAAGCACCAACTATCATAGATTATTTTAGTTTAGATGTTGAAGGCTCAGAAACTGGTGTGATTAAAAGCTTTCCTTTTAATAAGTACAAAATTAATTGTATGACAATTGAAAGACCAACTCCTGAAATTAATAAAATTTTATTTAAAAATGATTACATTTTTGTGAAAAATTTTAAAGTCGATAGTTTTTATATACATAAAGATATACAAAATAAAATTAATATTAAATTAGAAAAATTTTCACAAATAGAAAAAAAGAAATGGTAAAGGATAAAAAATATATAAATCAACTTTTAAAAAAGGGGTATTTTATTTATGATATTGAAAACAAATCCGAATTAAATAAGTTAAAAGACGTTATATTTAACAAGTCTAGGAAAATTTTAAATCAAAAAGAACTTAAAAATACATTTTTTAACAACTTCCATAATCTAAAAAAATCTAAGCTAACTTTAAATGATTTTAGAATAAAATTAATGAAAGAAATTAACTCCAAACATAATCTTTCAGATCGCGGTTTTAAAATTTTTCACAATATAATTGGTAGAATATTTGGACAAGATATTGCAACTCAAAAAAATGTTAACTTAGTTATTCATCAACCAGGTGACACAACGCAAGTTACAGTTCATAGAGATGCACCACCAAATTCTGAGTATGAAATGGTCGTTTGGTTACCATTAGTAGACACATATAAAACAAAAAATATGTATATATTAGATAAAAGTAAAACTGCTGAATTACTAAAAAAAGTTAATAAATTATCAAAAAAAAAAACAAAAAAAGAATTAATAATGGATAAATATTATTCTTTTGCTTTTAAAAATGCAGATCAGAAAAAAATAAAATTTGGTCAAGCTCTTTTATTTTGGACCGCATTAATTCATTGCGTGCCTGTAAATAAAGAAAAAGAAACAAGATGGTCATTAAATTTTAGATACAAAAATACATTTTCGCCCTATGGCACTAAAGGTTTTCCAGATTATTTTAAAGTAGTTAGTAGTTCACCTGTAACTAAATTAACATTAGAAAAAAAAGAAAAATCGTACACATGAACACTTACCATTCTTGGTTAGACATAGGATCGGGCAAAATAATCACTCAACCTATGCAAAGAGTTTTGTGTGAAGATTTTGTTAAAAAAATTAAAGGTAAAATTGTATTTGAATTGGGGGAAGATGTTGAGTTTAGTTCATCAAACCTACAATTTAGAAAAATGGTTTCTTCAAAAATTAATGTTACAGGATTTATTTTTCTTGGCTTAGAACAATTTATTTCAAACAAAAAGCTAGATTTAGATTTAATAAAAAATGTAATTAAAAAAAAATATGAATTACATTTTATAAGACAAAATCTCTCAATAAAAAATTATAAAGATTATAAAAATAATTTAAAAAATCTTTTATTATTTAATGATTTAAATAAAAAATAATATAATTAAGCAATTTAAATGATAAATTTTTCTAAGTATTTACAGTCAAAAAAACGATTTAGTTCTTTAAAATTGAAAAATAAAAAACTTAATAAAGATGTAAGTAAAATATTTGAAAAAATTGTAAAAAAAAAAATTGATTTTACAAAAATCAAAGATTTAAAAAAATTAACAATAGAAGATATCAAAAAAATCGATAACGAAGTAAGAAATAAATATCAAAAAACTTTTGTAAAATTAATCAAGCCAGAAATAAAATCGATTTTAAAAGTTTTTTTTGATAACGAAAATTTAAATATTCGTGTAGGGTGTCAATCAAAATACAGATGGGAAGCTGATTTCAAAAAAAAAAAATATTTAAATATTCATTATAAAGATTATAAAAAAGGATTGAAAGAAACACTATCTGATGATTTACTTTTAAAACCAACTCCTGCTCATCAAGACCTTTCAAATAATGGATTTAGAAGTTCTTCCGTGTTAATTTTTTATTTCCAAATAACTCCTATAAGTAAATTTTCTAGTTTACTGTCTGTAGGAACTTTTAAAAATAAAGTTGGGATTTTTCCAAGTTTTATAAACAAAGATAATTACGCAAACGTTATAAAAGACAAATATCTAAATAATATTAAATTTAAAGTAAGCAAAGAATTAAAACCAGACTCAATGTTTATTATGGATTCGATGACACCACATAGAAGTAGCATGGTTGCAAAATTCCCTAGACTTGCATTGAATGTTAAAATTCAACCTACATCGTTAAATTATTTGTATAGAATAAATGAAATTAAAAAAAGTTTTACAAAAAAAAATTCAATAGAGGAAAGATTAAGTTTTCTTGAAAAAGATTTAATCAAATTAGCAAAAAAAAATAATAGTCTATTTTACGAGCTTGCTATTTTAAATTTTATAAATAAAGACTACACTAAGATGAAAAAAAATTTAAAAAAAATGCTATTATTTAAACCGAGCAACAAAATAATAAATACTTTTATTGCTGGAGGATTATTTAGAAAAGCTGTGGAACAGGTAAATAGTAATGATTTAAAAAAAATTAAAGCCAAAAAATATCAAATAGTCAAAAATTCATGTGCCCATGCTATTCTTAATACACTTAAATTAGATTAGTTTTTATTATGACAAAAAATAAAACTATTAGAAAAATTGATTTAGAGTACTTGGATCAAAATTTTTTTAAAAATCCCAAACAAATTCATATCGAAGCTAAACAATTAATTTTACAAAGCTTGAAAGCTAAACGAAATCAACAACTAAAGCTAGTTGATTTTGGATCAGCTGATGGCCAATTTCTAAACGTAATGAATAAAAATAATAAACTTGATATATCATTGGAAGGTGTAGAGCCCTTAATAAAATTAGTTAAATTTGCAAAAAAAAAAAATAAAAATGTTAATTTTATAACAGGTTCAATTCTTAATAAAAATTTATACAAAAAATCCAGTATAGATATAGCAACTTCAAGTGGTCTTTTATGTTTATTAAAAGATCATAAAAAATATTTGGATAATTTGTTATATTGGGTCAAACCTGGTGGGACAATATTGGTTTGCTCAATTTTTAACAATCAAGATTTTGATGTATCAATTGATTATAAAAAATCTACTCAAACCAATTTTAATAAATTAAACACGATGAGTGGATGGAATGTATTTTCTAAAAAAACAATATCAGAGTACTTAAAAAAAAGAAAAATTAAGAAATTTAAATTTATAGATTTTAATATGAAAATAAATCTTGATTATAATAAAAAAAAACCATTAAAACTTTGGACAAAAAAATTGAAAAATAATCAACTAATTTGTTTAAATGGTTTATCTATGATATTGGATCAAAAATTCCTATTAATACAAAAATAACTATTATGGCTAATATTTCATTTCATGGCATTATGTTTCATTCATTTCATGACAATAAATATTTTAAAAAAAATACTGGCTCATTAAATTCAAAGCAACTGACTAAAATTATAAAGTCTTACAATATAAAGAATATTTTATCTCCAAAAAGTGTTATGGAAAAAATAAATAAAAAAACAATCAAAAATTCAGATGTGTGCTTAACTTTTGATGATGCATTGCAATCACAAATTAAAATTGCTTTACCAATATTAAAAAAGTTCAATCTTAAAGCGTTTTTTTTTCCTCAAACTTCAATATTTGATTCTAGCAATAATATGATTGGAGAGTTTAAAGTTTTTAGAAATGAAAAATTTATAAATTTCACTATGTTTCATAAGTATTTTTCTTCAACATTGTTTAAAAATGGTTATACTGAAAATCAAATAAAAATTTTTCTTATTTCAATGAAAAATGAGATTAATGAAA
>Ga0307986_10001667_pt1 | contig 16096 bp, 22 predicted proteins | sample EllFjometageno82_FD_203170 | JGI IMG/M metagenome (GOLD analysis project Ga0307986, IMG submission 203170) | Marine microbial communities from Ellis Fjord, Antarctic Ocean - #82 | ecosystem: Environmental > Aquatic > Marine > Unclassified | place: Southern Ocean | collected 2014-10-09
ATTGGTGCCTTATATTCACCAATTTCAAAACAATTATTCCAGTCACAAATATTTTTCATGTTATATAATAATTAAATAGTATTTATGAATATAAATGAATTAATTGCAATTGTTAAAAATAAACTTAAAACAAAAATTATTATTCAAGATCTCAAAATTGAAGATAAAAGTTTTTTACACAAAAATCATGCAGGACATCAAGAGGGAAGGTTTCATTTAAAACTAACTATAGAGTCTGATGAATTGACCAAAATTAACAAAATAGAATCAACTAAAAAAATCTATAGTATTTTAAGTGTTGAATTGAAAGAATATATACACTCGATCCAAATATTAATTAATTAATTAATTCATTTTTTAGAAAAAATTTAATTTTAGTCTCATTAAATTGTAATTTATGAATTGGAGAGCCTATTTTTCTTAATAAGATTAGGTTTATTTTTTTTGTATTATTTTTTTTATCTTTTTTCATGAAAGATAAAATTTGGTTTAAATTTTTTTTTGAAAAATACTTATTAATATCCCTTGGAAGATTAAGTTGTTTTAAATGATTTTCGATTAATACAAAATCTTTGAAGGGTAAGATTTTATTTACTACACTAAATTTAGTAGCCGTTTTAATTCCCAATATAACTGCCTCTCCATGATTTAATTTTTTTGAAAATTTTAGTGTTGCTTCATAAGCATGGGCAAATGTGTGTCCAAAGTTTAAAATTTTTCTTACACTCATTTCTTTTTCATCTATCTCAACAACCCTTTTTTTTATTGAGCAACTTTTATAAATAGCTTTTTCAATTGAAGGACTTTTAAGATTTAAAATGTCATGACCATTCTTATTTAAAAACAAAAAAAATCTCTTATCAGTAATTAAAGCATGTTTTAAAATTTCACCATATCCACAAACTAATTCTCTCTTAGGTAGAGATGTTAAAAAATTAATATCAGAGACAACCAGACTGGGTTGATAAAATGAACCGATTAAATTTTTTCCATACTTAGTATTTATTGCTGTTTTCCCACCAATTGAAGAATCGACCTGAGACAGGAGGGTAGTAGGTATGTTGACAAATTTTAATCCTCTTTTAAAAACGCTGGCTGCAAAACCAGAGACATCACCTGTAATTCCACCTCCTATTGAAATCAAACAATCATTCCTATTAAAATTTTTACTTAAAAGTATGGATAAAATTTTATCTATACTTTTTTGATTTTTGTTTTTTTCACTAGCATTAAAGTAATGAACTGTAGTTAATTTTTTTGGTAAAAAGCTAAGGGTTTTCTTTATTAACTTTTTAGGTACATTCTTATCTGCAACTACTAAGCATTGATTAAAATAAATTTTATTTTCTTTTAATAAACTTTGAAGCATATTAAGAACATTATTTCCAATATGAATTGGATATTCTTGGTTTCCAGTTTTTATTTGTAGTTTAATTGGATTCATAAATTTTTATAATTTTTTTAACTATTTCAGTTTTTGTAAGTTTATTACAGTTGATTTTAAATTGAGCTTTAGAGTATATTTTAATTCTTTGTTTTATTAGTTTTTTTATTTTCTGGTCTGTTGCCTGAATAGCCAAAGGTCTTTTTTTACTGTTCTTAATTCTTTTTATTAAAATTGATTCATCCCAATTAAGCCAAAATGAAAAATGATTGATTAAAACCTCATTTCTAATTTTATTATTGATAAAACCACCTCCTCCTAGTGAAATAATTGTATTAACTTCTTTTAGAGCTTTCAAAGTGATCTTTTCTTCTAAACTGCGAAAAAAACTCTCTCCTTTATTTTTAAATATTTCAGAGATGCTCAATCCAATCTCTTTCTCAATTAAATTATCGATATCAGCAAATACGAGATTTAATTTTTTTGAAACTAGATAGCCAATAGAAGATTTCCCTGACCCCATCATACCTAAAAAAACGAGGTTTTTTTTTAAAATCATAAGCTTTCTTTATTGAAAAAACACAAATATGTCTTAATTTGAAATTAATAGAGATTATATGCAATTATCAAAAAATACAAGTGCAAGCAACACCAAAGGTTTTTTAATTAAAATAGCATTGATTTTAGTTATTGTTATTGGAGCAATAGGTATGTTGACTAAAGTTGATTTTCCATCACCTGATAAAAAAATAGAAAAATTTATCCCCAATGAAAACCTTAAAATTGTTAAATAAAAAAAACCTATTAATCTTCTTACTCTTTTTATTTTTTGGATCTGGGTTGCAATCCCAAGAACCCACAGATATTTGGAATACTGAAACAAATTCAAAAACAAAAAAAATAAAAAAAAATAAGAACTATGAAGAAAAAAGTTTACCTCAAAACAGCATTTATGAAATGCAATCACAAAGAAGAGATGATTCCAGTATAGAGGAAGATCAAACACTAACATCAAAAGAAGTAGAGATTGTAGGTCTTTATGACCCAGCAGAAAATGGATTAGATGTGAATATGTGGTTAAATTCAAATGGAGATGAGATTTTAGGTATTTTCAAAAGAATTAATAAAATAAATTTATCAGAAGACGCAACAAATATTTTAGATATTCTGCTTCTAACTAATGCTTATTATCCAAAGTTAAATATTACAAAAGAACAATTTCATAAGATTAAATCAAACTGGCTTATTAAAAATTCAAATTTTCAATTAATAGAAGATTACTTATTAAAGAATCAAATAATTAATGAAAACCCAGAACTTACCAAATATTTAATAGATAATTATCTATCTAAATCTGATGTTAAAAAATCATGTGAAGTACTCTCTAAAGTTAAAGAACCTATTCAAGATGAATATCTCTCAAAATTCAATATTTATTGTTTAATTAATGATAAAAAAAAAGATGAGGCTCAGCTGTTGATGGATTTAAAAAAAGAATTAGGTTTTGAAGATAAATTTTATGAAAATAAGATAAACTATTTAATGGGTTATGAGGATGAAATAGAAACTACTATATCAGAAAAAACAATTTTAGATTTTCACTTATCTCATAGGACAAACCCAGAGTTTAAATTTATACCTACAAAGAATACTTCTAGACAAATTTGGAAATATTTATCAACATCAAACTTATTAGAGGATGCTGATGAAATAGACATTAATGATATTAGTAAAATAGAAATTATTGAAAAGGAAACACATAAAAGAAATTATACAGAACAGAGGCTATTTGAAATTTATAAGAAATTTCAATTTAATATTAATCAATTATTGAATATAAAAGAATCTACTAAAGTCTTATCAGCTGTCAAAACAAGAGCATTAATTTATCAAGGAATTTTAATTACAAATGAGATCGAAAAGAAATTTGTATTAATGAATGCTTTAAAAAATTCATTCAAAAATGATGGTATAGAAAATGCTTTCAATACGAAGTTAAAAAGTCTTTTAAATGAAATTAAAAAAGAAGAAATTCCATCAAATTATACAAGATTTTATGAAAATTACATTGATTCAGATGAAGCAGAATTGACCAACATTAAGATTAACAATAAAATCTTACATCAGTCAAAATTAATTAACTATTTTAAAGATGATATTTCGATTAAAAAAATTACTAAAGATTTGGATAATTTATTGAAAAAAATAAAAAAAGATAGAAAATATTTTTTTTCAAAAAAAGACATTATTTTAATTGAAACCTTTAAATCTGATAACATTAAAATTTCAAAAAAATATAAAGACCTCTACAAGATAAACGAATTTGAGATACCTTCAGATATTCAAGTACTTATTAATAATGGAGATGTGGCTGCTGCGATGCTTAGAATTGTTGAAGTTATAGGGCAAGATGAATTAAAGAATATTGATGATGATACCATGTACTTTATCATAAGTACTCTTAATCAACTCAACATAGACCTTCTAAGAAACAAGATTCTTCTTAAAGTTCTTCCTTTAAAAGTCTAAGATTTATAATAAAATATTTGTTAAATATGACAATTAAAAAAATTTTAACTGAGCCTAATAAGCTACTGAGACAAATATCAAAATCCGTTGAAAAAGTTGGTTTGGAAGAAAAAAAATTAATGGATGACATGCTTGAGACCATGTATGAGGCTCCAGGAATTGGCCTTGCTGCAATTCAAATCGGTGTTCCCAAAAGAATAATTGTTATGGATATTAGTAGAGACGAAAATAAGAAAGAACCTAGATATTTTGTAAACCCTGTCATTAAAAATAAAAATGAGGAGAAGTCAATTTATGAAGAGGGATGTCTATCTGTACCGGACCAATTTGCAGAAATAGAAAGACCAAACTCATGCGAAATTGAATATCTAGATTATGATGGAAAAAAAAAACTGTTAAAAGCCGAAGGTTTATTAGCAACTTGTATACAACACGAAATGGATCACTTAGAAGGAATTTTATTTATTGATTATTTATCAAAATTAAAAAAATCTATGATTATTAAAAAACTTTCTAAGGTTAATAGGGAAATTCTTTAGAGGTGTTAAAAAAAATCGTTTTTATGGGCACACCATTATTTGCTGTGCCGATATTAAAAGCAATATATCAAAATGGAAACTCAGTATCAGTTGTATATACGCAACCACCTCAAAAATCCCAGAGAGGACAAAAAATTAATATATCACCTATTCAAGAAATTTCAGAAACGTTAAAAATAGAATGCAGAACACCAAACTTTTTAAGAGATAATAAAGAGGAATATAACTATCTAAAAGAAATAGAGGCAGATATAGGAATTGTAGTAGCTTATGGACAAATTATTCCAAAAGAATATTTAAGTTTAGTTAAAAATGGTTTTATAAATATTCACGCCTCACTCCTTCCAAAGTGGAGAGGTGCAGCACCAATACAAAGATCAATAATGAATTTAGAGAAAGAAACAGGTGTCAGCATTATGAAGATAGAAGAAGAGCTAGACACAGGACCTATTTGTAATTCATATAAAGTGAAAATTGCGGATGGTGATAATGCAGAAAGCATATCGAGAAAACTTTCAATATTAGCCTCAGAAAAAATAATAGATAATATTGATGGGATTTTAAATGATAAAATAGAATTCAAAAAACAAAATCACAAAGAAGCAAGCTATGCAAAAAAGATTAAAAAAACCGAAGGTCAAATAATGTGGAATGAAAGTGCAGAAAATATTATTGGTAAAATAAATGGATTGTATGCAAATCCTGGTGCTTTTTTTATCCACAAAGGTGAAAGATATAAGATTTTAAAGGCAATATCAGCTTCTGGTAGTGGAGAAATTGGAGAGGTGTTAGATGACTATTTAAAGATTAGTTGTGGTAATAAAAAATCAATAAAAGTTCTAGAAATTCAAAGACAAGGAAAAAGACCTCAAAACATTAGTGAATTTATGCTTGGATCACAGATCAAAAAAGGCTCCAATTTAAACAATGCATAGATATCAGATTTTAATAGAGTATGTAGGAACTAATTTTTTTGGTTGGCAAATTCAGCCCAAGGGAAAATCAATTCAAAAATTAATACAGATTAAATTATCTAAACTTTTAAAAGAAAAAATATCTTTAATTGGATCTGGCAGAACAGATTCAGGTGTTCATGCTATTGAGCAATCAGCACATTTTGATTGTAAAAAAGAAATCCAAAATTTAGATAAGTTCTTAAAATCTATAAATCATTTTGTAAATAATATGCATGTTTCAATTACTAATATAAAAAAAAAAAATTTAAATTTTCATGCAAGATTTTCTGCTAAACAAAGGATTTATAAGTATATAATTTTTAATCGATTGAGTAGGCCCTCAATAGAGAAAGAAAGAGGTTGGCACATAATTAAAGAACTAGATGTATCGCTAATGAAAAAAGGTTCAAAAAAACTTTTGGGTACTAAAGATTTTTCAACATTTAGAGCATCAAGTTGTAATGCCAAAAGTCCAATTCGCACCATGGAGTCAATTAAAATAAAATCAATAAAAGGTAGAATTGAAATACAATTTAAATCAGAATCATTTTTACAAAATCAAGTTAGATCAATGGTTGGTTGCTTAAAATATTTGGCTGAAAAAAAGTGGAATTTAAAAAAATTTGACACAGTTTTAGAATCAAAAAAAAGAATACTTTGTGCACCACCCGCACCTGCAGAAGGATTATTCTTAGAAAAAATTATTTATTAGTTTTTTGTTGACCAATACTGAATTTTTTATTAATTCTCCATCTTGACTCAGCTCTAACAATATAGCCACAACAGTTTTTAGAACGACATTTACATGGAAACTGTTTATAGTCTTCATCATAACCAAATCCATAATCAGCAGTTATCTCTTCATCTTTTTTAATATCTTTTATAGCAATCACCCATAATTTTAGGCCTGTTCCGTTATAGTCACAGTTATTAGAGCAAGAGTGATTTATTAACCGTGCAGTGTTCCAAGAAACATCTCCATCCATGTCAAATTTCTTATTTAGATTAAATAAGTAGATAGGTTTTGCATTATCAAATTTTTGGGACTCTTCAGTTTGTTTTTTAGTAATAATTTTACCAACATAATCAATGATTCTAGTGCCTTCTTTAATGTTCTGCGTAGCATAAAGACCACGACCTTTTTTATCAATATCTGATTTTGTAATTTTATAAAGTTTCATTGTGAGTTCTTTAATCTCTATTGAGAAATTATCAATTAAATTCTAATAAAGCTTTTACATGCATCTCAGTGCTCTCCTGAAGAGCTAAGAGGTCATAACCACCCTCTAGAATAGAGACTACTTTTCCATTACAATATAAATTAGATGATTCCAAAGTCCTCTTTGTAATTTCATAAAAATCTTTGCTCTCTAATTGAAACTGAGCTAGAGGATCATCTTTGTGTGCATCAAAACCTGCAGAGAGTAATATGAATTCAGGTTTAAATTCATGTATTTTTTTAAGTACAAATGCATATGCATTCAAATACTCCTCAGAAGTGGTTCCAGCAGGTAGAGGAATATTGAATATATTGTTATATTTACCTTTCTCTTTCTCTGTACCAGATCCTGGGTAGTAGGGGAATTGATGAGTTGAAATGTACAAAACTTTTTCATTATTATGAAAAATATCTTGCGTCCCGTTTCCATGATGAACATCAAAATCAATAATTGCAACTTTGTTAAGTTTATATTTGCTAATTAAATAATTGGCTCCTACAGCTACATTATTATAAATACAAAAACCCATAGCTTTATTTTTTTCTGCGTGATGCCCTGGCGGTCTTACGGCACAAAAAGCATTTTTAAACTCTTTATTTTGAACACCATCAATGGCTGTAATGATTGATCCAACAGCATCCAAGGTAGCTTCCTTACTTCCAGGAGAAACAATTGTGTCACCATCTAAGAAAGACAATCCCATTTTTGGAAAAGAGTTTTCTACAGAATTTATATAATCAGAATTATGGGTTTTTTCTAAAAGAGATCGGTCAAACACTGAGGGTTTTTTCCAAATCAAATTTTTATTATCTAGCTTTTTAAAATTATCAATAACTGCTGTAACTCTATCAATTTTTTCTGGATGTCCATCACCTGTATTATGATTTTGATAAGTATCAGAGGTTATTAAACCAGTTTTCATTAAAAGTAATTTTTAAGAATTTCAGAATATATTTTTGTTAATTTTTTTAAATCTGAAATAGAAACTGCCTCATCAACTTTATGCATAGTTTTACCCACTAGGCCGAACTCCAAACATGGAGCAATTTTTCTTATAAATCTTGCATCTGAGGTTCCTCCCGTCGTAGATAGTTTAGGTTTAATTTTTGTAATTTTTTTTACAATATTTTGAATCATGTAAGTTATTTTATTTGGCTTAGTAAAAAAAGCCTCACCTGACACACGATAGTGTATCTTAAAATTAGACTTATTTTTTTTAGTAATTTTTTTGAAAATTTTATTCAATCTAATCTTTAAGCTAGAAGAGGAGTGTTTATTGTTAAACCTTATATTAAATGTAGCTCTAGCAATACCTGGAATCACATTGTCTGCAGTATTATTGATATTAATTTTAGTTACTTCCAAATTTGTCGGCTGAAAATTTTTTGTTCCTTTATCAAATTTTATATCTTTAATTTCATTGAGTATTTTGACCATTGTAGTTGATGGATTATTAGCATGATGAGGGTAGGCAACATGACCTTGAGTTCCAATTATAGTTAATTCAGCATTAATACTTCCTCTTCTACCAATTTTAATCATTTCACCAAGTTTATTTGGGTTGGTAGGCTCTCCAACTAAACAAAAGTCTATTTTTTCTTTTTTCTTCTTTAAATAATCAACCACCTTCTTTGTACCATTAATTGCAATACCTTCTTCATCACCTGTAATTAATAAACTAATAGAACCCTTGAATTTTTTATTATTTGATACAAAGTTATTTACTGCAACAACCCAGCTTGCTATTGCACTTTTCATATCATTTGCACCCCTTCCAATTAGATGGTTTTTTTTTATAGCAGGACTAAATGGTTTTACTGTCCAATCTTTCAAATTTCCTGGAGGTACCACATCTAAATGGCCTGCAAACATAAAGTTTGGTTGTTCACTCCCTAATTTTGCATATAAATTTTTAACTGGTTTAGAGTTTTTATCTTTAAACTCTAAAATTTTACATTTAAACCCAATGACAGTTAGTTTTTTTGCTAAGAATTTCATTACACCTGCATCAATAGGTGTAATACTTGGAAATTTTATTAGCTCTTTGGCTAATGTAATTTCGTTGTAAGTTGGCATTTAGTCTCTCAACAGATCGTTAATAGAAGTTTTGGATCTAGTTTTTTCATCAACTTGTTTAATTATTACTGCACAATATAAAGCAGGGCCTTTGCCATCTTTACTTGGTAGGCTTCCTGGAACTATTACTGAGTAAGGTGGAATTTTTCCATAGATTATCTCACTCGTTTCTCTATAAACAATTTTTGTAGATTGACCAATAAATACACCCATAGATAAAACTGATCCTTCACCTACAATTACTCCTTCAACTATTTCAGAACGAGCACCAACAAAACAGTTATCCTCAACGATTGTTGGGTTTGCCTGCATAGGCTCTAATACGCCCCCAATTCCAGCACCACCAGATATGTGACAGTTCTTTCCTATTTGAGCGCAAGACCCAACCGACGCCCAAGTATCAACCATAGTTCCCTCATCCACGTAAGCTCCAATGTTTACGAATGAAGGCATCAAGACAACATTTTTCCCAATGAAAGATCCGTGTCTAACCACACCATTAGGCACCATTCTAAACCCAGCTTTTTTATGTTCTTCTCTTCCCCAGCCGGCAGTTTTTCCTCTAACTTTATCCCACCATGTAGCATAGGGTCCAGCAAGAGTTTGCATTTCGTTAGTTTTAAAACTTAAAAGGATTGCTTTTTTGATCCACTGATGAACTACCCACTCATTATTTTTTTTTTCAGCAACCCTTAAAACTCCTTTATCAACAAGTTCAATTGTTTCTTTAATTGCATCTAATATTGATTGGTCAGATTGACCATTAATTGAATCTTTATTGTCCCAAGCTGTGTTGATAATATTTTCAAATTCTTTCATAGTTTTTAATCTATTATTTGTAGGTTAGTTTTATTGTGATTTTAATATATTAATTTCTTGAAGAAAAGAAGGCAAGCTCTTAATCTTATAATCAATATAGGGTTTATCAGCATCTTTTTTTGCAAATGTCTCATCATTCTCAAGCCAACAGGTTTTCATACCTAGATTTTTAGCTTGTTCTAAATTGTGAGCAATATCCTCAATCAATATTGATTTTGTTGGATCTAAATCAAATTTTTCTACTATTTTTTTATAAGGTTCAAATTTTGGTTTTGGGATAAAACTGGCATCAACAATATCAAATGCTCCATCAAACAAATCATCTATACCGAGTTGTTTAGTTACATTTTCAACATGAGCATGAGAACCATTTGTAAAAATATATTTTTTTTCTTTAATCTTAATTAACTCTTCCCTTAATACCTCATCTTTTGGAAGCCAGCTAATATCTATATCATGAACAAATTCAAGAAACTCATGTGGATCAATTTTATCATGATTCATCAATCCTGATAATGTTGTTCCATACTCATAGAAATATTCCTTTTGAATTTCTCTTGCTTTAAGTAAATTCACATTAAATTTCTTTGAAATGAAAGAAGACATCTTTTTATCAACCTCTGAGAAAACTTTTGTCTGGCCACTATAAAGAGTATTATCAAGATCAAATAACCAATATTTTATATCTATTAAATTTTTCATTCTCTAATTAAAGTCCCCGAACCTTTATCAGATAACAACTCAAAAAGAAGTGAGTGGTTTTTTCTTCCATCAATAATTACCACTCCTTTAACCCCATTGCTTGCAACGTCTAGGCAATTATTAATTTTAGGCATCATTCCACCAGAAATAACTCCTTGATCGATTAGTCTTTTGGCTTTTTGAGAATTAATTTCAGGTATTAGTTTTTTTTCACCATCCAACACACCCTCTACATCACTAATAATCATTAATCTTCTAGCCTTTAACTCCTTAGCTATTGCACCGGCAACTGTATCTGCATTGATATTAAAAGTTTGATTGTTCCCATCTAATCCTAGCGGTGCAACAACAGGCACTTCATTAACTTTAATTATTTCTTTTAAAATGTTAGCTTTTATATGAGTGGGAGTACCCACAAAACCTAATTTATCACTTTCAGGCTTTACAGTTATTACGTTATATTCTCTTGAAGTAATTCTTCTTGTCTTACAAGATTGATCTTTTAAAGCATTGACAATTTCCTTATTAAATTCAATCAATATTTCTTCAACTATATCAATAGTGTTTTTATTTGTAACTCTTAGACCATTAATAAAATTACTTTTAATATTAAGTTCATCTAACTTTTTATTTATTCTTTTTCCACCACCATGAACAATTATAGGATTGAAGCCAAGCTTGTTTAAAATAACAACATCTTTGATAAAAATTTTAAATAAATTCGGATCAACTAAAACACTACCACCGCACTTAATGACAATAAATTCATCATTATATTTTTTTAGGTATTTTTTTACTTCTTCAACTGTTGGGCCATCTTTAGGTAAAATTTTTATTAATTCTTCTTCTTTTAACAACGACATCTATGTTGTTTTAATAGTCATTTTTCTTTGAACAATATATTGCTGAATCATTGTGAAGATATTATTGAAACTCCAGTAGATAACGAGTCCTGCAGGAAATGGTGCAAGAATTACAGTTAGAAATATTGGAAAAAACATAAAAATTTTAGCTTGTATTGGATCTGGTGGGGTTGGGTTAAGCTTTTGTTGTATGAACATAGTAATACCCATAATGATAGGCCACGCTCCTATTAACAAGAAAGAAGGTGGATCCCAAGGAATTAAGCCAAAAATATTAAATAAAGATGTTGGATCTCTATCACTTAAGTCGTGTATCCATCCATAAAAAGGCATGTGTCTCATTTCAATAGTCACAAATAAAACTTTATATAGAGCAAAAAAAACTGGAATCTGAACTAGTATGGGTAGACAACCACTCATAGGGTTAACTTTTTCTTTTTTATAGAGAGCCATCATTGATTGTTGTAATTTCATTTTATCGTCTTTATGAATTTCTTTTAATCTAGCCATTTCTGGTGCTAAGAGTTTCATTTTTCCCATGCTCTTAAAGCTAAAGTTGGCAAGAGGAAAGAAGGCCAATCTAATACAGACTGTAACAGCGATAATTGCTAAACCATAATTGCCAAGTAATTTAAAGAAGTAGTCCAATACAAAAAATAAAGGCTTAGTGATAAAATACATAAACCCCCAATCAATTGCCAAGTCAAATTTATTGATATCTAGATTTTCAGCATAACCATCAATGACATTAACTCTTTTAGCAGCAACTATAATTTGAATTTTTTCTTCAATAGAGCTGTTTGCCATCACCTCAATACCTTTTGTGGATATGTAATTAGCTCTGAATTTATTTTTATAGTCAAAAGTTGTCTTAAATTCTTTACCTTTAGGTGGTATAACCGATGTGACCCAAAACTTATCTGAAATAGCAACAAATCCTTCTTGTGCAGTTTGGGAAAACTTCTTTTCCTGAATATCGTCGTAATCTTCTTCAATTAATTGATCATCAAGTACAGATAGAAATCCTTCATGCAAAATATAAAAACCAGATATTTCTGGTAATTTATTTCTAATTATTTGCCCATAAGAGTAAAAGTTGTAAGATTTATCTGATTTATTGATTATCTTTTCTTTTACAGTAAACAAAAATTGATCATCTAAACTTATATATTTTTCGAATGTAATACCTTGAGAGTTACTCCATATTAATCTTACGGGGTTATTATTGGTTAGTTTTTTATTTCCAAAAACTTTCCAGACTGTAGAAGCATCAGGTATATCAATGTTTTTATTTGTGCTTACAAAACCGCTTTCTACTAAATAACCATCTTCATAATTTCTTGGGCTTAATAGAGTTATTTGGTCAGTTCCATTTAGCTCAACATTATACTCTTTGAAAGTTAAATCATCAATTGCCGCACCTTTTAAAGAAATAGATCCAACAACGCTATCATTTTCGAATTGAATTCTATCATTTTCTCTTAAAGCATTTTCTCTTGAAAGTTTTGTGAGATTTTCATTTTTGTCTAAGCTGGGAGTGTCAGTATTATTTTCAATTTTTTTTTGTTCGGCTAAATTTTGTTTAACAAGCTGAGGATCAGGTTCAAAAAAAAGTGAGTATAGAATTATAACAGCTGCTGATAATGATATGGCAGCTATTACATTTTTGGTATCCATTATTTTTTAACCTTTAACTCTTTGTTTACTGGATCAAATCCTTCACCACCACCCAATATTTTTATAGGGTGACATGAAAAAATTCTTCTTATACTTTTAGAGATACCTTTAATAGGCCCATATGTTCTCAGGCATTCAATCGCATATTCTGAACAAGTTGGAAGATACCTACACGAAGGAGCTAAGTAGGGACTAATTACCATCTTGTAAAGTTTGACTACTCCAATTAAAGTGTTTGATATAATTTTCATTACTTAATCTTTTTAATATCTTGAAATAAAGTATCTTTTATTAACGTATATTCATTGTTTAGCATAGTTATTTTAGCAATCACAAGATAAGAATAGTTTAAATTTATTGATATTTTATTCACAGCTTCATTCATAATATTTCTTAACCTTCTTTTAATCCTGTTTCTCTTTACAGCACCACGGATCAATTTTTTCTTAGCTACAAAACTGATGTTTAGTTTTTTATTATCTTTGTTCTCAAGAGGACCAAAAAAAAGAGTAATATATTTGTTTGAGAATTTTTTTTTATTAAGTAAATTTTTAAAATCTTCGTTTTTAGAAAGAGCAACAATTTTGCTTTTCATTTAGTCTAGCTTATTTACCTTTTGGCTTTTTTTGAGTAGATGACACGGTAAGATTCTTACGTCCCTTATCACGTCTTCTTTTAAGAAGTTTTTTGCCACCTTTAGTTTGCATCTTTGATCTAAAACCGTGTTTTTTAAGACGCTTTCCAACTTTGGGCTGATATGTTCTTTTCATAGGAATTATTTAAATTTTTATAAATTTCGCTCTTTATAGTAATTATATGTATAAATAGCAAATAGAAGATTTTATAATAGCCCCTTTTAATTATGGAAAAATCAAAAAAAGTTAAGATAACTTTAGGTTTATTTTATCTTATAGTTGTTTCATCATTTTTATACTTTTTTTTAACAAAATTCACACTTGAAGAATTAACCAGCTACGAATTTATCAAAAATAATAGGGCCTATTTTTTTGAATTAAAAGAAACCAACTTATTATTAATTTCTTTAATATTCTTAATATCCACAATTGTTTGGGTTACTATGGCTGGATTTGGCCTACCCGTCGCACTCCTAGCAGGGTTTATTTTTGGAAAGTGGTTTGGAACATTAATTGTAATAATTGGAATGACTATAGGTGCTACAATTTTATATGTGTTTGGTAATTATTTTTTTAAAGAAGTGATTAAAGAAAAGTTTCTAAATAGATTTAAAAATTTAGAAATAAAATTTAAAAAATCAGAATTTATTTATCTTTTGGTATATAGATTTATAGGGGGAATTCCTTTTGCACTATCAAATGTATTGCCTTGTATTTTTAATGTTAGAATAAGTAATTTTTTTTGGACAACATTATTAGGAATTGCACCTCAAATATTCTTAATAGTTTCAGTTGGCAGTGGACTTGAAAAAATTATAGAACAAAATTTAGAAACTCCAAGAATTATAGATTTAATATATTCACCAGACATATATATTCCAATGCTTGCGTTTGTAGTCCTAATAACAATTACAATTATAGCTAAAAAATTATTTTATAAAAAATAATCTGGTGCCCCCACCAAGAATCGAACTTGAAATTTATCCTTACCATGGACATGTTATACCATTTAACTATAGGGGCTAATTAAGCATTTATGGTACTATTTTTACAATAAATCATTTTTTTCAAAATATTGCCTTAATTTTTTTCATATAATGATTTATATCTACATTAGGAAAAATTTATGGGAATTCATTACGATTATAAATCTACTAAAGGCAATAAGCTTATGGAAAAACAAGCTAAGAGAGAAAAAAAGCTTGCAGAAAAAAGAGCAAAGCGTGAAGCAAAAGAGGGTCCAAAAATAGAAGAAGAGCCAGAAAAAGTTTTAGATGCCTCTAAGCCTATCACTTTAGATTTTTTAACTAATCCAGATAAATAATGAATGATAAAGAAAAAAAAGAAAGATTGAGTTTAGCACTTAAAAAAAATCTTAAAAAAAGAAAAATTTTTCAAAAAAAAAGTAAGAAGAAAAGTAAATAATGTCAATACTTTCTGATAAAACAATAAAAAAACTTGCGCTAGAAAAAGCGATGATTTCACCTTTTGTAGATAAACAAGTAAGAAATGGTAAAATTTCCTATGGTCTGAGTTCATTTGGTTATGATGCAAGAGTAGCAGATGAATTTAAAATATTTCACAATGTAAACTCTTCAATTGTTGATCCAAAAAAATTTACGTCAGACAACTTTGTTACAAAAAAAAGTTCTGAGTATATTATTATTCCTCCAAATTCCTTCGCACTTGGAACAACTATAGAAGTTTTTAAAATACCAAGAGACATTATGTGTATTGTTGTTGGTAAAAGTACCTATGCAAGAACTGGAATTATAGTCAATGTTACACCGATTGAATCAGAATTTTTTGGTACTGTTACTCTAGAATTTTCAAATACTACTCCACTACCAGCAAAAATATATGCAAATGAGGGAGTTGCTCAATTCTTGTTTCTAAAAGGAGATCAAGCTCCAGAAACCTCATATGCTGATCGTAAAGGTAAATATATGGGTCAAACTGGAGTAACTTTACCAAAAGTATAATCATGAAAAAATTGGAAGTCTTTGGAGCAGCAAAGCTCAAAGGACAAATTAAAATTTCTGGTTCTAAGAATGCATCATTACCAATTTTAGCTGCAACATTATTATCTAATAAAAAGATATCATTGACTAATTTACCCAAGGTAAAAGATATCGAAACAATGTTGTCATTACTAAAATCTTTAGGATCGATTGTTGAAGACAATAAAAAAAAAATAATAATTAAAAATAATAAACAAAATAAAACTTTTGCAGCATATAGCTTAGTTAAAACTATGAGAGCAGGGATACTAGTTTTAGGTCCTTTGCTTGCAAAATTTGGTAAAGCAAAAGTGTCTTTACCAGGAGGTTGTGCAATTGGAAGCAGGCCTGTTGATATTCATTTAGAGGCGTTATCGAAACTTGGAGTTAAATATAAAGTTATTCAAGGCTATGTTCACGCAAATGCCCCAAAGGGTTTGATTGGTGCAAATATTAAATTTCCAAAAGTATCTGTAGGTGCTACTGAGAATTTAATTATTGCCGCATGTTTAGCCAAGGGAAAAACAACATTATCAAATTGTGCAATTGAGCCTGAAATCAAAGATCTTGTTAATTTTTTAAATAAAATGGGCTGTAATATTAACTGGACGTCAAAGAGAACAGTAGTAGTTGAAGGTGTGACCAGCATTAATGAATTAACCTACCAAATAATGCCAGATAGAATTGAAGCTGGAA
>Ga0307986_10001669_pt1 | contig 16082 bp, 13 predicted proteins | sample EllFjometageno82_FD_203170 | JGI IMG/M metagenome (GOLD analysis project Ga0307986, IMG submission 203170) | Marine microbial communities from Ellis Fjord, Antarctic Ocean - #82 | ecosystem: Environmental > Aquatic > Marine > Unclassified | place: Southern Ocean | collected 2014-10-09
TAATAAATAAATTCAAAAATTTAAAATTGATAGAGGTTCCATTCACATTAAGCTATAACTATAAAATTGGTCTAAGCAAAATGAAATTAACAAAAACAATATTTTTGACTTTACGATTACTTTTCTTTAAAAGGCAAAAATAAATTAGCTAACCACATTATTTGAAATTTTATTTAAAATATTTATGTGAGCGATCATGAAATATAAAAAAATTAAACTATAAAAAATTAAAGCATTTTTAAAACTTAATAATATATTATTTATTAAAAAATTTTTGAATAATATTGATACCATAATAAGAAATAAAGGTTCAAAATATTTTTGATATACAATGAAATTTAAACTCATCAGATTTAATGTGATAAATATATAAATAAATTTTGGCTCTTTTTTTATTATGATATAAGAAAAAATTAATCCTAAAAGAAATGAAAATATAAAAATTAAATTATTTTTAAAAATCAAATAAGATAATTTGTAAAAAAATCCACCCCCTCTAAGTCTTGGATCTAAGGCAAAAAGCTCCTGATTATAAAAAACAAAAAAAACCAATAAGAATATAGAAACAATTTCTTTTTTATTTAAATTTTTGATTGTATTTATGATTATTAAAAAATTTTCTTTATTGAATAGTAAAAATAATAAAAAGAAAAACATCACAGAAAAATTAGTTGAAATTGTATAAAAGATATCCCTGGACATGACATTTCCCAAATCAATAATTCTTGGGTTTAATATTATAAAAAATAAACCAGGCAAACTTAACAGAGCACTAAATAAAAAAAGTTTGATGAAATCAGTAATTTTTTCTGAAGAAAAATAATTATATAGATAAAATAAAAATAAAAGTAAATATGTTTGTATACAATATATTGCTAGAGACAAAAATAGTAAATTAATTATTTTATAAATAAAAATATTATTTGTTTTTGATTTTAAATAAAAAAAATTACCAATTAAAAAAAAAACTGTAGCTGTTAAATGTGCATTTGACCATATGGCAGAAGCCCTAAATAAGGGAATGAATAAAAAACATGAACTAAAAATTATTAGTATAGATTTCTTACAATTGTAAATTTTAGATAGATTTAAATATAGGAAAAAAGGCAGCAAAAAACTAAAAAACAAATAAAAGATCTTAACAAGATTTTGATCATTAAAAGTTACATTCACTAAAGATAATAATGCATAATGAAGAGGCATATGCCTGGTTATGTCTGTACTGAAATTCAAATTTGAATAATTAATAACTATTGGCCAAGTTAAATTAAAATCCCATTTTGCCCCTCCAGTTGAGAGATCTTCATTTAAGAGAAAACCGATTAAAAGGGATAAAATAGGGATAATCGTGAGAAAAATTAAGATAATGTTGTTTTTAATGTTCTTTCTCATTCAGAATTTATTAAATTATTTTATTAGTTTATTAATGGACTATATAGAAATAAATTATTTTTTCAAAACTTAACTAAATATGAAAATTTGTATTGTTTTATCAACGAGACCAGAAATTATTAAATTAGCCTCTTTAATTGAAGTTCTGAAGAAAAAAAAAGTAAATTTTTTCTTAGTAAATACAAACCAACATTACACAAAAATAATGAGCAAAGTTTTTTTCAATTTCTTTAAAATACCAAATCCAAGATATAATATCAAAGCATCCAACTCAAAATATGGTCGTTTTTTTTCTAAAGCAATTAGTGGTATAGAAAATCTTTTATATAAAGAAAAGCCTAATTTTTTGATTGTACAGGGAGATACAAATACAGCCTTAGCAGGATGTTTTGCAGCTTCAGTTTTTAATAGAAAACACAATAATTACCATGATAAAATTAAGATTGTCCATATCGAGGCAGGTTTAAGATCTTTTGATGATGAAATGCCAGAAGAAATAAATAGAAAAATTATAGACCAACTTTCTAATATACTTTTTGCACCAACAAAGTTCGACTTAGAAAATTTAAAAAATGAAAAACTTATATCAAATAAGAGAGTATTCACGGTAGGTAACACAATTTCAGATATAATCAAAAAGAATAAACGTTTAATTAAAAAAAATAATAATTTAAAAAAAGATTATTTCTTAATCACGCTACACAGACCAGAAAGTGTAGACAACCCGAGAAAACTTAATAAACTAATCCTTGATTTAGAAAAAATTGGAAAAAAATTTGATACTAATTTTTTATTTCCTGTTCATCCACGAACAAATAAAATAATTAAGAAATTTAATTTTAAAAAATTAAATTTTATTAAATTCACAAAGCCACTTGAGTTTTTAAATTTTTTGACTCTAATGAAAAATAGTAAAATTATTTTTACGGACTCGGGAGGTATTCAGGAAGAATCTTCTTTATTGGGTGTGCCATGTATTACAATTAGAGAAACAACTGAGAGACAACCAAGTATAAAAGATAAAACAAATATCTTAACAGGATATGATTATAATAAAATTTTAAAAGCGGTAACATATTTTAATAAAAATGATGTTAAACCTTCAAAAATTTTTGGAGATGGAAAAGTTGCTGATAGAATTTTTAATATATTAAAAAATATTGAAATTAATAGATAACAACCTTTAAATGCTTATTTATTAAAGATTTATTTAACTTCAAAAAATAATAATAAATCAGAGAAGTATCAAAAGATAAAAAACCTTAAAATTTTGAGGCTCTGAATAATCGATCATTTATTGTTTTACCCAACCCTATGTTTGGAATTCTTTCTACAGCAATTGATTTATAACCTTTATTTTTAATTTTTCTTAAACAAGAGTACAGATTTTTTGCAGCTTCGTTTAAATTGTTATTGGTGCTTATATAATAATAGTTTTTTAATTTATTTTTTCTTTTTTTAATCAAAACAAAAGCCGTGTCGTTATTGGACTTCTTAACATTCATTTTTAGAGGAATTCCAGGAGAATAATGAAGACGGGATTGACCTGGTGCAATTTTTTTTTTTGGGTTTATGTTCAGACTAATTTTAAATCCTAAAGTTTTTTGGATTTTAGAAATATCTAAGCCACCCAATCTTAATATAGTAGGTTTGCCTATGAGATTGATTATAGTCGATTCAATTCCAATAGAACTTTTTCCTCCATCTAGAATATATTTAACTTTATTGCCAAATTCTTCTTTAACTTCTGAAGCTTGAACAGCACTTACTCTTGTAGTAATGTTAGCACTCGGGGCTGCCAATGGGTAGTCTAATTGTCTAAGCAACTCTTTAAAGATTTTATGCTTAGGAAATCTTATGGCCAGACTTTTTTCATTATTAGTTACATATTTTGAAATTTTAGAGTCTTTTTTTAATTTCAAAATGTAAGTTATCGGGCCTGGAGAAAATTTTTTAGAAAGTTTATTAAAATTATCATTTATTAAGCAATCTTTTTTAAGAGAATCAATATCCAGATAATGAACAATTAAAGGGTTATTTTTAGGTCTTTTTTTTAGATTAAAAATTTTTTTTACTGCAGAATCCACATATGCGTTAGCAGCCAAACCATAAACGGTTTCAGTAGGTACACCTATACAGTAATTTTTATTAAGGTATTTTTTTGCTTTTTTGATATTTGATTGATTAGTTTTCATGTATTAATAATTATTATTATATGAAAGATATAAATTTACCACCTGATAATAGCTTACAATCTCTCGAAGAGTTAACAAAAGAGATAAATAATATAATTGAATCTCTGGAAAGAGAAAAAGATCTTCAAAATTCAATTAATACTTATCAAGAATTATTAAAATTAAATAATATTATTGAAAAAAAATTTCAAAAAAATACTAAAATCATTAATGAAGAAACAAGAAAGAAAATTAATGATATAATATCTAAAAAAAATGAAAAATAAACTCGAAAAAATAGCAAACAATACTAATTTATTTCTAAAAAATTTTATAAAAAAACAAAAAAAAACAGAATTAATTCCAGCGATGAAATATGGGTTATTTCCTGGTGGAAAAAAAATTAGATCAAAGATTTTATTAGATATAGGGACTATATTTAAGATTGAATATAAAACTTTAATTGCCATAGGTGCTGCAGTAGAATGTATTCACGCATACTCACTTATTCATGATGACCTGCCTTGTATGGATAATGATAAACTAAGAAGGGGAAAACCATCAACGCATGTTAAGTACGGTGAGTCCACAGCAGTACTTGCAGGAAACTCGCTTTTAACAATGGCTTTTGAAATTTTAACGAGTTCAAATTTAAAAATTAATCAAAAAATAAAGGTAGATCTGGTCCAAAAATTATCTGAGTCTGCTGGCCACTTAGGTATAGCAGGAGGTCAATATTTGGATCTAAGCTTTGAAAAAAAAAAAATTTCCAAAAATAAAATTATAGACATGGAAATAAAAAAAACTGGAAAATTATTTAGCTTTTGTTGTGCTGTGCCAGCCATTATCAAAAAAAAAAAATATAAAGATATAAAGTTTTTTGAAAATATTGGTGCAGATATTGGTCTTTTATTTCAGATAGCTGATGATTTGATTGATTTTAAAGGCTCCCCCAAGATTGCTGGCAAAATAACAGGTAAAGATAAAAAGAAAGGTAAAGCTACTCTAATCAGTTTACTAGGATATCAAAATGCTATTAAATATGGTGATAAAATTAAATTTAAAATAATTAATGATTTAAATAATTTCAACTTAAGTTCTAATAGTTTAAATGAAACTTTAGATTATATTTTAACAAGAAATAAATGACAAAGGATTATAAATTTTTAAAAGATATTAATTTTCCCTCAGATTTAAGAAAATTATCTGAAAGTAACCTTCAAGAATTATCTGATGAAGTTAGAAGAGAAATGATTAATGCTGTTTCTGAAACTGGAGGACATTTAGGAGCAGGATTAGGTGTTGTGGAATTAACAGTTGCCTTACATTATATATTTGATACTCCCAATGACAAATTAATTTGGGATGTAGGTCATCAAACCTATCCTCATAAAATTTTAACAGGAAGGAAGTCCAAAATTAAAACTTTAAGACAGGGTAATGGACTATCTGGATTTACCAAAAGATCTGAAAGTGAATATGATCCCTTTGGCGCCGCTCATAGCTCAACATCTATATCTTCAGCATTAGGAATAGCTGAGGCAAATAAATTATCCAATAAGTCAAACAATGTAATAGCCGTTATTGGAGATGGAGCAATTAGTGCAGGCATGGCTTACGAAGCCATGAATAATGCGGGTGCCTCCAAAACAAAAATGATAGTTATTTTAAATGATAACGACATGTCTATTGCGAAACCAGTAGGAGCTATGAGAACTTATTTAGCAAAACTTTTAACAGGAAAAATTTATTTTAGTTTAAGAGAAACATTTAAATTAATTACCTCAGCTTTTTCTAAAAGATTTAGTGCAAAAGCTGGAAAAGCTGAAGATTTTTTACGTTCAGCTGTAATTGGTGGTACCCTTTTTAATTCTTTAGGATTTTATTATGTTGGTCCAATTGATGGACACGATTTGACAACTCTTCTACCAATTTTAAAAAATGCAAGAGACGTAAAACACCAAGGCCCGATCATGATTCATATTAAAACTCAAAAAGGTAAAGGTTACTCATATGCTGAAAAAGCGATCGATCACTATCATGGTGTATCAAAATTTGATGTTGTGACTGGAGAACAGGTAAAAAATGGAACTAATCTACCAGCCTATACTAAGGTATTTGCCAATACTTTAGTTAAACATGCAGAAAGAGATAGTAAAATTGTGGGTGTTACAGCTGCAATGCCAGGTGGAACAGGTATGGATATTTTTGCTAAAGAGTTTCCAAAAAGAATGTTTGATGTAGGGATTGCTGAACAGCATGGAGTTACGTTTGCCGCAGGATTAGCAACAGAAGGTTATAAGCCTTATGTTGCAATCTACTCAACTTTTCTACAAAGAGCATATGACCAAGTGGTTCATGATGTAGCCATTCAAAGTTTACCTGTAAGGTTCATAATTGATAGAGCAGGTCTAGTAGGTGCCGATGGATCAACTCATGCTGGATCATTCGATATTACCTATCTATCAACTCTCCCTAATTTTATAGTCATGGCGCCAAGTGATGAAGCAGAACTGGTTAAAATGATTAATACTTCAATGGATATTAATGATAAACCGAGCGCCATTAGATACCCAAGAGGAACTGGAATTGGATTAGAATTGCCATCTATAGATACAAAAATAGAAATAGGGAAAGGAAGGGTTATTCAAGAAGGAAAACAAGTTTGTATTTTAAGTATAGGAACAAGATTAGAAGAGTGTAAAATTGCAGCAGAAGAATTGAAAAGTAAAGGAGTTAGTACAACAATAGTTGATGCACGGTTTGTAAAACCTTTAGATCAAGAACTTATTTTAAAGTGTGCTAGGGAGCACGAAGTAATGATTACTGTAGAAGAAGGATCTATAGGAGGTTTTGGTTCTCATGTCGAAAATTTATTATCAGAAAAAGGCATATTTGATAAAGGTTTAAAATTTAGATCTATGACACTACCTGACACTTTTATAGAACAGGATAATCCAAAAAAAATGTATGATGTTGCTGGTCTTAATGCATCTCAAATTTCAAAAAAAATATTAAGTATTTTATTTACAAAAGACACAATTAAAGTGGTTAAAAATTAAAATTAAAATATTAATTGCACTGAGCTTTGTTCATCAAGTAGTGATCTAATAAAACACAATTCATCATTGCCTCACCCACAGGTACCGCACGAATACCAACACAAGGGTCATGTCTACCTTTAACCGAGATGGTGGTATTTTTTCCAAACTTATCTATAGTTTTTCTAGTTGTTAAAATAGATGAAGTTGGTTTAACAGCAAATGAAACAACAATTTCTTGTCCTGTTGAAATTCCACCAAGGATACCACCTGCATTGTTAGAATTAAATTTTAACTTGTTATCTATTTGAGAGATTTCATCTGAGTTTTGCTCTCCACTTAACTGTGCAGAATTCATTCCTGAACCAATATTAACACCCTTAACAGCATTTATACTCATCATTGCAGAAGCAATATCCATATCTAATTTAGAATAAATAGGAGCACCTAACCCAACAGGAATTCCTCTAGCTCTTACTTCAATCACCGCACCACAAGAGGATCCTGATTTTCTTACATCTAATAAATATTTTTCCCAAAGTTTGACCATTTTTTTATCAGGGCAAAAAAAAGGATTTTTATTAATAAGTAGATCATTCCATTTAGTAGTATCGCATCCTAATATTCCCAATTGAGTAACAGCACCAACAACTTTAAACTTTTTACCCAACTTATTTTCTAAAACTTTTTTTGCGATTGCACCTGCAGCAACTCTTGAAGCTGTTTCTCTTGCAGAAGATCTGCCACCTCCTCGATAATCTCTTATTCCGTATTTCTTAAAATACGTAAAATCAGCATGCCCTGGTCTAAATTTATCTTTAATATTTCCATAATCTTTTGATCTTATATCTTGATTGTAAATAATTAGAGAAATGGGTGTTCCAGTTGTTTTACCCTCAAATATTCCTGATAAAATTTGAACTTTATCGTCTTCTTTCCTTTGTGTAGTAAATTTTGACTGACCAGGTTTTCTTTTATTTAATTCTAACTGAATATCATGTTCTTTTAAGTTTATATTGGGTGGGCAACCATCAACAACACACCCTATGGCTGGACCATGGGATTCTCCCCATGTTGTGAAACGAAATTGCTTTCCAAAAGTATTAAATGACATTATCTATATTATATAGATTATTTTGTTAAAATTATGAATCAAAAAAACTCATTAGGCCTCAATAATTGCTTTTTAGATAAAAATAATCCAATAGACTTATTTGAAGTCTGGATGAATGAAGCAAGAAAAACTGAACCAAATGATCCAAATGCAGTAGCTTTAGGAACTTCTGATCATAATAATTCTCCATCAATTAGGATGGTTTTATTGAAAGACTTTAATAAAGATGGATTTGTCTTTTATACAAATTTGAATAGTCAAAAGGGAAATGAGTTAAAAAATAACCCAAAAGCAGCAATGTGCTTTCATTGGAAAAGCCTCTTAAGACAGGTGAGGATTAATGGAACGGTAAAAAAAGTTTCGGATAAAGTAGCAAATGAGTATTACAGTACAAGAGGTTATGAAAGTAGAATTGGTGCTTGGGCCTCAAAACAAAGTTCTATTTTAAAAAATAGAGATGAACTTTTAAATTCAATAGAGGAATATAAAAAAAAATACCTTAATAAAAACGAAGTTCCAAGACCAGATCATTGGTCAGGTTGGAATTTAACCCCCTTAAGTATAGAATTTTGGTTAGATGGAGATAGTAGAATTCATGAAAGACTTAAATATATCAAAGATGATTTGGGGAATTGGAAGAAGTCTTTGTTAAGCCCTTAGAAACTTCTTTCCAGACTAAACGATGTAAGATTTTCTAAAATTTTTTTCTCAACACTATCATCGAATACTGTTAAAGAATTTGATGCAAGATTAATAAAATGTTCAGCTTTTTTATAACATTCTTTAATTATACTGTATTTCTTAATAAGCATTAAAGTAAAGTACAGATCCTCATTTGACCTAATGTCTTGTTTAAAAATATATTTTAATTTTTTTCTCTCAATAGAGGTTGTTTTCTGAAATAATAAAATTACAGGTAAAGTAATTTTACCTTCAAAAAAATCTTTACCAATTTTTTTACCAAATACCTTTAGGTCAGAATTATAATCTAAAGTATCGTCAGCAATTTGAAATGTTAAACCTAAATTTTTTCCATAAAACTCAAGTGCCTCTTTTTCTTTTATTTCTTTATTAGATAAAATTGCACCAACTTTAGTTGCTGCTGAAAAAAGTTCAGCTGTTTTGGCTGTTATAATTTTTAAATAAGTTTCTTCTAGCATATCAACCTCACCTTTGTGCTGGAGTTGTAGTACTTCTCCTTGAGCAATTTTTGAAGAAGTTGAGGATAAGAGTTTGAGAACTTCTAAGTTTCCATCTTCCACCATCATCTCAAAACATCTGCTTAAGAGATAATCTCCAATTAAAACAGAGGAGTGATTTCCCCAAATTGAATTTAATGTTTTTTTTCCTCTTCTTATATTTCCAAAATCAATAACATCATCATGCATTAAAGTTGCACTATGTATCATTTCTACACAAGCAGCTAGATTGATATCTCTACCACCCTTGTTATATCCACATAATTTAGCAGACCCAAGAGTTAGCAAGGCTCTTAATTTTTTTCCTCCAGTTTCAATATGGTAGTCAGTCATTTTTTGAACTAAATCAACTTCACTTAAGAGTTTTGATTTAATTCTTTCCTCAACTAAAACTAATTTCACATCAACTGAATCCTTTAGTTGGAAATAAGAATTATTTATTTGGTTTTTAAGCTGAACTACAGTTCCCATAAAAAATAAGTTAGTATAATTATGTTGTATTTATTACTTATCAATTGACGCACCTTAATCTTCAACTATAAGTATGCTTTATATTAAATCAAATATTCTATAAGGATTAACAATGTTCTCTTTTTTTAAAAAGAAAAAAATAGTAGCCCATATCAAGCTAAATGGCGTGATTGGTAATGCTGGAAAGTTTAAACAAGGTATAGATTTTGCAGGACAGGAAGAAATCATTGAAAAGGCTTTTTCCCTAAAAAAGGCAAAAGCAGTGGCAATTACTATTAATTCGCCAGGTGGATCACCCGTACAATCACATTTAATTTATAAATTTATCAGAGCCCAAGCCAAAAAAAATAAGATGAAAGTTATTGTATTTGCAGAAGATGTTGCTGCCTCTGGTGGATACTTAATAGCTTGCGCAGGAGATGAAATATATGCAAATTCTAGTTCAATTATTGGATCTATAGGAGTTATTTATTCATCATTTGGTTTTACAGAATTGATTAAAAAAATTGGTGTAGAAAGAAGAGTGCACACTGCTGGAAAAAATAAAAGCTCACTTGATCCATTTCAAGAAGAAAAAATGGAGGATATTGAAAGACTTAAAAACATTCAATTAGACTTACATAAAGATTTTATTAAAGTTGTTGAAGAAAGCAGGGGTGTAAAGATCAAAACGGATGGTATTGAATTATTCTCAGGAGAATTTTGGGCAGGTAGCAAGGCAAAAGAACTTGGTCTAATTGATGGATTAGGCAATGCTAACGAAATTTTAAAAGAAAAATTTGGTGAAGATGTTGTAATTAAAAAATTTGAAAAACCTAAGAGCTGGTTTAGTAAAAAGTTTTCTTCTTCTATTAATCAAGTTGATCAATTAGCAAATATTTTAGAGGAAAGATCTATCTGGCAAAGATATGGCTTTTAAAGAAAAAATTATAAAACCTAAATTTCAATCTTTCCAAGATACTATTTTAAATCTTCAGAAATATTGGAGTAAGCAGGGATGTGTTGTTCTTCAACCATACGATATAGAAGTAGGAGCTGGCACTTTTCATCCAGCAACAACTTTAAGATCATTGGGGCCTAAACCTTGGAAGGCAGCATATGTTCAGCCCTCAAGAAGACCCACAGACGGAAGATATGGTAAAAACCCAAATAGATTACAACATTATTATCAATTTCAAGTTTTGATAAAGCCATCACCAGATAATATTAAAAAACTTTATCTGAGTAGTTTGGCTGTAATTGGTATTAATCATAAAGAGCATGATATCAGGTTTGTTGAAGACGATTGGGAAAGCCCAACCCTAGGAGCGGCAGGACTTGGTTGGGAAGTTTGGTGCGATGGAATGGAAATTACACAGTTTACTTATTTTCAACAGATGGCAGGAATTGAATGTAAGCCTATCTCAGTTGAAATTACTTATGGTCTTGAAAGAATTTGTATGTTTACGCAGCAAAAGAAAAATGTGTATGATTTATTATGGAATGATGAAGGCGTGAAGTATGGAGATGTATTTCTTCAAGCAGAAAAAGAATTTTCAGCTTACAATTTTGAACACGCAAATGCAGATAATCTATTTAAAATGTTTGATATGTTCGAGCTAGAAGCAAAATCATTAGTTGATAAAAAAATTTCATTACCAGCTTATGACCAATGCTTAAAAGCAAGTCATGTATTTAATATTTTAGATGCAAGAGGAGCTATAAGTGTTGCTCAAAGGGCCGGATATATAGGGCGTATTAGAGATATTACTAAGGCTGCTGCTGAAAGCTGGTTAAACAGTCAAACAGATTAATGTCAGAATTTTTTTTAGAACTGTTTAGTGAAGAGATACCAGCTGGTTTACAGCAAAATGCACGTAATATTTTACTGGAAAACTTTCAAAAATTATTTTTGGAAAAACAAATCTCATTTAAAAAAAGTTTATCTTTTTCAACACCAAATCGTCTTATAATTTTATTTGATGGTTTATCTAAAGAAATAATTCAAAAAGCAGAGGAAATAAAAGGACCAAATGTTAATGCTCCAGAAAAAGCTGTAGAGGGGTTTCTAAGGTCAAATCAAATAGGCAAAAATGATCTGCTTAAAAAGAAGATTGAAAAGGGAGAGTTTTATTTTTTTAAAAAACCTTCAAAAAAAATTAATACAATTAATTTATTAGAAGAACATACGCCTTTAATACTTGATAAACTTCAATGGAAAAAATCTATGAAATGGGGAAGTTACAGTCTTGATTGGGCAAGACCCCTAAAATCTATCCTTGCTGTATTTGATAATAAAAGTTTAGGTTTTCAATTCCATCATCTAAAATGCTCTAATACAACATTTATTGATAAAGAATTTGAAGATAAGAAGAAATTATTTAAAGATTTTAAAAGTTATAAAAAGTTTTTTAATCAATCTGGAATTATAATAGATCATAATTTAAGAAGAGATTTCATTGTTAAAGAATTTGAAAAAATATCCAACAAAAAAAATTTAATCATTGAGTCTAATAACAAACTTTTAAATGAAGTAGCGGATATAGTTGAACAACCTAATATTTTAGTATGTAAGTTTGATGAAAAATTTTTAAATATACCAAAAGAAATTTTGATAATTACAATGCAATATCATCAAAAATATTTTCCAACCTTTGATAAAAAAGGGAAAATCACAAACGAATTTTTAGTAGTGGCAAATAATAAAGATACAAAAAGTTATATAAAATTAGGAAACGAAAGAGTTGTGGAAGCAAGACTTAGTGATGCTCAATTTTTTTGGGAAAAAAATAAATCTCAAAACTTAGTTAAACAAGTATCAAAATTAAAAACTATGAATTATTTTAAAGGTCTTGGATCATATTTTGATAAAATCCAAAGAATGAGGAAACTTGGAGGAATGATTTCAGATGAGCTGCTAATTAGCAAGGATCAAGTTGAGTTATCAGCATCAATTTGTAAAGTTGATTTAATTTCAGATTTAGTTGGCGAATTTCCCGAACTACAAGGAATTATGGGAGGACATTTTGCAGAGGCGCAAGGTTTTAATAAAGAAATAGCTTTAGCGGTAAGTGAACATTATTTGCCAACAGGTTTTAATAGTAGAACTCCAAAAAAACCATTTAGCATTGCTTTAGCAATGACAGATAAGATTGATACTTTAGTGGGATTTTTTGGAATCAACCAAAAACCGACAAGTTCAAAAGACCCTTATGCACTGAGAAGATCAGCATTAGGAGTTATAAAATTATTAATTGATAATAATAAAGAATTTAAAATTAAAGATTTAATTAGTTATTCAACTTCATTGCATAGAGACCAAGGTTTTGAGCTATCCAATGATTTATCACAAAAAGAACTAGCAGAATTTTTAATGGATAGACTGAAGTATTACATGAAAGAAAATAAAATTAGAGCTGACATTATCGAAGCTGCTATTAGCTCGTATGGAATAGACAACCTGAATAAAATCTACCAAAAAGCTTTAATTCTGAATAACGAAATAAAAAATGAAATTGGTGAAGATATAATGGCAAGTTACAAAAGAACATCAAACATATTAGAAAATGAATTAAAAAGTAGTGAACTTGAATTATCGAATACAACTGACCCTGGTATTTTTAGAAATGACTATGAGAAAAACTTGTTAAAAAAGATTAACGAATTAAGGAAATATTTTACAAATATAAATAAAGACGAAAATTATATAGAAACCCTTACAAATTTAGCAGGTGCTAAAAAAGTGATTTTTGATTTTTTTGACAATGTAAAAGTTAACGATGAAGACAAAAATATAAAAAAAAACAGATTGGAACTTTTACAAATGTTATGTAGAACCTTTGATAATTACATTAATTTTTCAAATATCGAGATTAAATAGTGCATAAATTAATTTTAAACTTTAAATCCAAAGAATCAAAAAATATAAAAAACTCAAAAAATTTTTTGGGTGGAAAAGGTGCTAATCTTGCTGAAATGGGTAGAATTGGCTTACCAGTTCCTCCGGGATTTACCATTTCAACTAAAGTATGTGAGTTATTTTATAAAGATAAAAAAAAATTAAATTCACAAATAGTTAATACTATAAAAAAAGAATTAAAGACTATTGAAAAGGATGTTGGGAAAAAATTTGGAGATTTAAAAAACCCGTTACTGTTATCTGTTAGATCTGGTGCTAGAGTTTCTATGCCTGGAATGATGGATACAATTTTAAATTTAGGTTTAAATGATAAGACTGTAATCGCACTTGCAAACAAAACTTCCAATATGAGATTTGCAAAAGATAGTTATAGAAGATTTATCCAAATGTATGGGAATGTTGTAATGGGAGTTGAAAGCTATCATTTTGAAGAATTAATAGAAAATTATAAATTAACGAAGGGTGTTCTTTTAGATACAGATTTAGATGCAGATGATTGGGAAGGTTTAATAAATGATTTTAAAAAAACCGTTAAAGATCACACAAAAAAAGAATTTCCACAAAATGTAAATGACCAACTGTTAGGTGCAATTAATGCAGTGTTTTTATCTTGGGAAAGTAGTAGAGCAAAAGTTTATAGAAAACTAAATCAAATACCTGCTGAATGGGGAACTGCAGTTAATGTTCAGTCAATGGTGTTTGGTAACATGGGTGATGATTGTGCAACTGGCGTAGTCTTTACGAGAAACCCATCTGATGGTGTTAATGAAGTTTATGGAGAGTATTTAATTAATGCACAAGGGGAAGACGTTGTAGCTGGAACAAGAACTCCTCAGTATATTACAAAAAAAGCTAGAAAAGATGCAAAAGCAAAAGAGGCTTCGATGGAAGAATCTATGCCGAAAGTATTTAAACAATTAGATAAAATTTTAAAAGTTTTAGAAAAACATTACAAGGACATGCAAGATGTAGAGTTTACAGTTGAAAATAATAAATTATGGATGCTACAGACAAGGTCGGGCAAAAGAACCTCAAAATCTGCGGTCAGGATTGCAGTAGATATGGTTAAAGAAAAATTGATTTCTAAAAAAGAAGCGGTAATGAGAATAGATCCAGCTTCTTTAGATACATTATTACATCCTACACTAGATGAAAAAAGTACAGTTAATGTAATAGCAAATGGGTTGCCAGCTTCCCCTGGTGCTGCGAGTGGTAAGGTTGTTTTTTCATCAGAAGAGGCTGAAAGACTAAATGACATGATGCAAAATACTATTTTAGTCAGAGTTGAAACGTCTCCAGAAGACATTCATGGAATGCATGCTGCTAAAGGAATATTAACTGCAAGAGGAGGAATGACTAGCCATGCGGCTGTAGTTGCAAGAGGCATGGGAAGACCATGTGTATCTGGCTCCAGTGAAATTGATATTAATTATGAAGCTAAAATATTTAAAACATCATCTATTGAAGTTAAAGAGGGTGATATTATCACAATTGATGGATCAACAGGAAGAGTTATTTTAGGAGAAGTAACAACAGTTAAACCAGAAATTTCTGGAGATTTTTCAAAGTTAATGAGTTGGGCTGATAGGTTTAGAAAATTAAAAGTTAGAACCAACTCTGAAACACCTCTCGATACAAAAACAGCAAGAGATTTTGGGGCAGAAGGTATAGGTCTTTGTAGAACAGAACACATGTTCTTTGATGAAGAAAGAATTCTATCAGTTAGAGAAATGATTTTATCAAAAACAAAAGAAGATAGAAGTAAAGCTTTAGAAAAACTTTTACCACATCAAAGAAAAGATTTTATAGAAATATTTAAAATTATGAATGGACTTCCGGTTACCGTAAGATTACTTGATCCTCCTTTACATGAATTTCTTCCTAAGACTGAAAAAGAAATTAATGATGTTGCAAAAGCTATAGGTCTTCCTTTAAACGAAATTGAGTCTAGAATTAATGAATTACATGAACAAAATCCAATGTTGGGTCATAGAGGCTGTAGACTGGGAATTTCATTTCCTGAAATTTATGAAATGCAATGTAGAGCAATCTTTGAAGCTTTATCAGAACTTAAGATAAAAAAAATTAAATCAGCATTCCCTGAAATTATGATTCCACTAGTATCAACTGAGGCTGAAATTAGAATAATGAAAGAATTAGTTGATAGAGTTGCTAAAGAAGTTCAAAAAGATAAAAAAGTTAAAGTTGATTATATAGTTGGAACCATGATCGAGTTACCAAGGGCTGCTATTAAAGCAGATGATATAGCAAAACATGCTGAATTCTTTAGTTTTGGTACTAATGACTTAACCCAAACTACATTTGGTCTAAGTAGAGATGATAGTGGTAAGTTTTTAAATGACTATATTGAAAATAAGATATTCTCTATTGACCCATTTGTATCAATTGATGATGGTGTAGGTGATTTAGTTAAAATTGCAGTCCAAAAAGGAAGAAAACAAAATAAAAAAATTAAACTTGGAATTTGTGGTGAGCACGGTGGCGACCCTAAAAGTATTCACTTTTGTGCGAATGTAGGTTTAGATTATGTTTCATGCTCACCTTATAGGGTTCCAATCGCAAGATTAGCTGCAGCTCAAGCTGAACTCTCTAAAAAAAACTAAATTTCTAATTTAAAATCAACAGCAGATATACTGTGTGTAAGGCTACCTATTGAAATTCTATCCACACCAGTAGATGCAATTTTTTTAGCTGTTTTTATATTAATATTTCCAGAAGCTTCAGTTTCATAATATTTTTTAGCCATTTTAACACCTGCTTTAAGTGTTTTGT
>Ga0307986_10001672_pt1 | contig 16060 bp, 13 predicted proteins | sample EllFjometageno82_FD_203170 | JGI IMG/M metagenome (GOLD analysis project Ga0307986, IMG submission 203170) | Marine microbial communities from Ellis Fjord, Antarctic Ocean - #82 | ecosystem: Environmental > Aquatic > Marine > Unclassified | place: Southern Ocean | collected 2014-10-09
GGAATAGTTGCAGAATGTTTCGCAATGTCAGGCTTACCAGGGCATAATATAGGTGGAACAATTCATATTATTGTTAATAATCAGATTGGTTTCACAACATCTCCACGATTTGCAAGATCTTCACCATACCCAAGTGAAGTAGCAAAAATTGCCCAGGCTCCTATTTTACACGTTAACGGAGACGATCCCGAGGCAGTTGTGCATTGTGCAAAAATTGCCACCGAATTTAGACAACAGTTTAACAGAGATATTGTAATTGATATGTTTTGTTACAGAAGATTTGGACATAACGAGGGTGACGAACCTTCTTTTACTCAGCCTTTAATGTATAAAAAAATCAAGTCCCATCCCACTACCCTTAAAATCTATTCTGAAAAATTAGTAAATGAGAATCTTCTTTCTGAAAAAAAAGTAAATCAAGAAGTAAGCGATTTTAAATCATACCTTGAAAAAGAATTTGTTGAGTCAAAAAACTACAAACCAGAATTAAAGTGGTTTGACGGTGTTTGGTCAAGATTTGTTCCGACACCCGGAAAAGACAGAAGAGGAGCTAGTGGTGTTAGCAAAGAAAAAATAAATTTAATTGGAAAAAAAATTACAACTATTCCAAACAACTTTAGCGTACACAAAACTTTAAAAAAGATATTTGAAAACAAACAAAGAATGTTCACGAACAGCCTTCCTATTGACTGGTCGACGGCAGAGTCGTTAGCGTTCGGTACTCTCTTAGAAGAAGGTTTTTCTGTTAGGTTATCAGGTCAAGACTCTGGAAGAGGAACTTTTAGTCAAAGACACTCGGTGCTTAGAAATCAAGATAGTCACGAACGATATATACCTTTAAATAATATTTCAGAAAATCAAAAAAAATTTGAAGTAATAGACACTCTTTTATCTGAATTAGCAGTGTTAGGTTTTGAGTTTGGATATTCTTTATCTGAACCAGAAACACTAGTATTATGGGAAGCTCAATTTGGCGATTTTGCTAATGGTGCTCAAATAATTATTGACCAATTTATAACTTCAGGCGAATCTAAGTGGGGAAGAGCTAGTGGCTTAGTAATGTTATTGCCTCACGGTTATGAAGGTCAAGGTCCAGAACATTCTTCCGCAAGACTGGAAAGATTTTTACAACTATGTGCACAAGACAATATCCAAGTAGTAAACTGTACAACACCAGCTAATTATTTTCATGCATTAAGAAGACAAATGCATAGAGAATTTAGAAAACCATTAATAATTATGACACCAAAGTCTTTACTAAGGCATAAACAATGTGTTTCGAGTGTAGATGACTTTGCAAAAGACACATCTTTTCACAGGGTTTTGCCCGATCGAGCCTACACAAGTGAATATGGTTTAATTAAACTTAAAAAAGACAATCAAATAAAAAAAGTAGTCATTTGTTCGGGAAAAATTTATTTTGATTTAACTGATGCTAGAGAAAAAACTCAAAATGATGAAGTTGTCTTTATCCGTTTAGAACAAATTTATCCTTTCCCAGTAAAAAGACTAGGAAGAGAGCTAAAAAGATATGCTAAAAATGCAGATTTTTATTGGTGTCAAGAAGAACCACAAAATATGGGCGCATGGAATACGGTAAAAAATTATATTGATAGAACACTAGAAATTATCAATTATGGTAAAAAAAATGTTGAATATATTGGAAGAAGACCATCAGCTTCTACAGCGACAGGAAATCTCAACAAACACCTTGCACAACAAAAAGAAATATTAGAAAAGGTGGTTGGAAAAATTAATTAATGTCTGATCATATATTAGTCCCTGTACTTGGAGAATCTGTAACGGAAGCTACGGTAGCTAAGTGGCTAAAACATGAAGGTGATAAAGTTAGTGCGGACGAAGCTATTGTTGAATTAGAGACAGACAAAGTTAATATTGAAGTACCCGCTCCTTCTAACGGAACCTTAGGTAAAATTTCTGTCAAAGAAGGCCAGACTGTAAATGTTGGTGCGTTGCTAGGAACCATAAGTTCTTCAAACAATTCTACAGCATCTGCTCCAGACGAAGAAAAAAAATATTCTCCCCCCCCAAAAAAAATAGAAGAATTTAAAAATATTAAAGCTCTGGAAGAAAAAAATAATCAAACAATAGAAGAGCCTTTAATACTAACTGAAGATCAAGAAGAAAAAAAAATATCACAAATTTCAAACATCAATTTAATTTCTCCAGCAGCAAGAAAAATTGCAACAGAATCAAAAATTAATTTAAGTGACGTCAACGGCTCTGGTAAAAATGGAATTATCTTAAAAGAAGATCTTCTAAGTCTAATGGGTTCGGTACCTAAACCAACTGAACGAAAAGTAACACACGGTCCAGAGGAAAGAATTAAAATGACTAGATTAAGAATGACTATAGCTAAGAGACTTAAAGAAGCACAAGAAAACGCGGCTATGTTAACTACTTTTAACGAAGTAGATATGAGCGCAGTTATCTCAATGAGAAGCGAGCACAAGGATGAGTTCCAAAAAAGATATTCAGTAAAATTAGGATTCATGTCTTTTTTTGTAAAAGCCTGTGTGGTTGGACTCAAAAACTATCCAATCATAAACGCAGAAATTCAAGGGGACGAGATAGTCTATAAAAATTATTACAATATTAGCATAGCGGTTGGAACTGATAGAGGATTAGTTGTACCAGTGCTAAGAAGTACGGATGAGATGTCTTTTGCTGACATAGAAAAAAATATTAATTTATTAGGACAAAAAGCAAGAGATGGAAAGATTGTTATTGACGATCTTCAAGGAGGAACTTTTACCATTACAAACGGAGGTATTTATGGATCAATGCTTTCAACACCCATTTTAAATCCACCTCAATCAGCTGTTTTAGGTATGCACAATATTATAGAACGGCCTGTAGCAATCAATAAAAGTGTCTCTATTAGACCAATCATGTATTTAGCTCTTTCTTACGATCATAGAATAGTTGACGGTAAAGAAGCAGTTTCATTTCTAAAAATTGTAAAAGAATGTCTCGAAGACCCAAGAAGATTATTTCTAAATTTATAGTTATGGAAAATAATTTTGATGTAATTATTATTGGTGGAGGACCAGGTGGTTATGTTTGTGCTATTCGTGCTGCTCAGTTAGGTTTAAAAACTGCATGCATTGAATCAAGAGGTACATTAGGCGGAACTTGTCTTAACGTAGGATGCATACCTTCCAAAAGTCTTTTAAATCTTTCTGAATCTTTTCATAAAGCTCAAAAAGACTTTAACGCACAAGGAATAGAATTTACAGGTTTAAAGCTTAATTTAGATAAGATGATGGCTAATAAAAATAAATCAGTACAAGTTTTAACTAAAGGCATTGAATTTTTATTTAAAAAAAATAAAGTAACATATATTAAAGGCAAAGGTGTTTTGTTTTCTAAAAATGATGTTGTTGTTTATGAAGGGGAGAAGAAAACATCTTATAAGTCTAAAAATATCGTTATAGCCACAGGTTCAGGCCCATCTACGTTGCCCGGTATGGAAATTGATGAAGAAAATATTGTATCCTCAACAGGTGCACTCGCACTAAAAGAAGTGCCTAAAAATTTTATAGTAATAGGTGGAGGGTATATCGGATTAGAAATGGGTTCTGTGTGGTCACGTCTTGGATCTAACGTAACCGTTTTAGAATATTTAGATCACATCACTCCTGGAATGGATAAAGAGATTTCATCAGAATTTATGAAAATTTTAACAAAACAAGGATTTAAATTTAAACTAAACTCAAAAGTAACTTCCGTGAGCAACAAAGGCGATGAAGTGGAAGTTACTTTTATAAACAACGAAACATCAAAAGAAGAAAAAATTTCAGCTGACAAAGTTTTAATTTCTGTTGGAAGAAAACCTTATACAGAAGGATTAAATTTAACAAAAATGGGAATTAAAAAAGATAAGCAAGGAAGAATTGATGTAAATGAAAAATTACAAACTTCGGTAAAAAATATTTATGCAATTGGGGACGTAATCAAAGGTCCAATGCTTGCTCATAAAGCCGAAGAAGAGGGAATTGCTGTTGCTGAAATTATAGCAGGTCAAGCCGGGCACGTTAATTATGACATTATACCTGGTGTTGTTTATACATCACCAGAAGTTGCAGTTGTTGGAAAAACGGAAGAGCAGCTTAAAAATGAAAAAATAAGTTATAAAGTGGGAAAGTTTCCGTTTCTTGCAAACTCAAGAGCTAAAGTTAATAATGAAACTGATGGCTTTGTAAAAATATTAGCGGATAGTAAAACTGACAGAGTTTTAGGAGTACATATGATTGGGCCGCATACTGGTGACATGATAGCCGAAATGGCGCTAGCTATGGAATTTGGAGCAAGTGCAGAAGATATAGCAAGAACGTGCCATGCTCATCCAACTCATACAGAGGCTGTAAAGGAAGCAGCTCTAGCTGTTGATAAAAGAGCAATTCATTTTTAATTGATATAATATCAATTAGATTCTTAAAATGAAAGTTCCTGTTTTAATACCCAAAATATTTAATTTTCCTTTTACGTATGATTCTGGTTTTTTAAAAGCATTGGAACCAGGTGATCTAGTTATTGTCCCTTTTGGCAAGAGTCAAGAAATTGGTGTCGTTTGGGATAAAATCGAGCCTTCTTTAAAAAAATTTAAGATAAAGAAAATAGAAAAAAAGATAGACAACTTTAAAATTAATAAAAGTTTAGTTGATTATATTAATTGGTTTTCTGCTTACAACTTAGTCTCAAAGGGTATGGTACTTAAGATGTGCCTTGGTGATAAAAAAAATTCAATTAAAATTGAAGAGAACAACAAAGAAATTTTAAAAAAAAATAAATCTACATTTGTTTTAAATAAAGATCAAAAAAAAAGCCTTGAGGATCTTAGAAAATTTGGTAATGCATTTAACGTATCCTTATTGCAAGGTGTGACAGGATCAGGAAAAACAATAGTTTATTTTGAAAGAATAAAAGAAATTCTAAATAAAGGTCATCAAGTACTCATATTGTTGCCTGAAATATTCTTAACTAATCAATTTAAAGATAGATTTAATGAATTTTTTGGTTTTTTACCAGCAATCTGGCACTCAAAAATAGGACTTAAAAGTAAGAGAAAAATTTGGCAAGGAGTTGCTAAGAATAGTTTAAATTTAGTAATTGGGGCTCGTTCTTCATTGCTATTACCATTTAAAAATCTAGGTTTAATTGTGTTAGATGAGGAGCATGACCCGTCATATAAACAAGACGAAGGTATTATTTACCACGCGCGTGATATGGCGATATCAAGAGCTTCCTTTGAAAATATACCTATACATTTAGTTTCTGCTGTTCCTTCACTGGAAACTTTTAGCAACATCAAAAATAAAAAATATAATCATACAAGGCTAATAAATCGGTATCGAGATTTTCCATTACCAGAAGCTAAAGTAGTTAATCTTGAAAAATCTTCACTTAAAAAAGATCAATTTATAGCAGACGAAACTATAGAATTGATTCAAGAATATTTAAAAAATAAAGAGCAAGTATTGTTTTTTTTAAACAGAAGAGGGTATGCTCCTTTCTTAATTTGTAAAAAATGTGGTTTTAAACATTTATGTTCAAACTGTTCAATTTATTTAACATACCATAAGTCAATGAATAAACTTATCTGTCATCATTGTGGAGTAAAAGTTAATAAAGAAAAAAAATGCAAAGATGGTAAAGAACCTTGTGATTTTCGTATGTTTGGCCCAGGTGTTGAAAAAATATATGATGAATTAAAAATAATTTTCCCAAAAAAAAATATTAGAATATTTTCAAGCGATTTTTTAGCTAAAAAAAATGAAACAGAATCTATTTTAAAAAAAATAGAAAAAAATGAAATTGATATTCTTGTAGGAACACAACTAATTTCAAAAGGGTTTAATTTTCCTAAATTAAATTGTATCGTTGTAGTAGACGCAGACTTTTCTGGAATGGGGTATGATTTAAGAACAACAGAAAAAAATATACAGCTTTACAATCAGTTAAGCGGTAGAGCTGGGCGCTTTTCAAATAAATCTACAATTATTTATCAGACGGCAACGCCTTTAAATGAAACGTTAAAAGATGTATTGGAAAACAATCCGGAAAAATTTTTAAATAATGAATTAAATGTTAGAAAAAATAAAAATTTACCTCCTTATTCAAGACTAATTGCTTTAATTATTTCCGCTAATTCTAGTCAGGATAGTTTTAGAGCGGCACAAGAAATAAAAAAAAAATTAAGCTCTATAAGTCAACTTGACGTTTTAGGACCTGTAGATTCCCCTATTTTTAAAATTAAAAAGAAGTATAGAACGAGACTTTTATTGAGATCGAAAAATAGCAATTTAATTCAAAAAAATGTAGGTAGAATTCTTGAGAATTTAACTATATCTAAAAAAATAAAACTTACAGTTGATGTTGATCCTATTAACTTTGCCTGAAACAACCTAACCACCTTGATCGATACCTATCCTTATGGTAGGAAACCTCTTTCTTAATCAAATTTCTAACTTAGGAGTATTAAAGTGAGTTCTAATAAGTCATTTTCTTCAGAAACAGCCAATAGATATGCGTTAGCGTTATATGAACTTGCTAAAGAAAATTCAGAATTAGAAGTAGTAGAAAAAAATATTAAAGAAATTTTAGATATTTTTAATGCTAGTGCAGACTTAAAAAATTTTGTTAAGAATCCTACTCAGTCTCAGTCAAGTCAATTAGATGTATTAAATAAAATATCAATTGAAATGAAATTGTCAAAAATTATTAAAAATTTTTTGTCTATTCTAGTTAATAAAAGAAGAATTTTTTTTTTAAATACTATTTTTTTAAATTTCTTATCTTTGGTTTCAAAAAAAAGAGGTGAATTAAAAGCTTCTTTAATTTCTTCAAAAAATTTAACAAATGAAGAACTTAATAATTTAAATACCGAACTTTCACAAGCAATGGGGACAGCTGTAGCATTTAATTATAAAGTTGATGAAAATTTAATTGGTGGTTTAAAGTTACAAATAGGCAGTTTAATGGTTGATACTTCTATTAAAAATAAATTAAAAAAATACGAACAAATAATGTTAGAGATATAATATGCAGATTAATCCTTCAGAAATAACTAAAATATTAAAAGAACAAATAAAAAACTTTGGTGAAAAAGCTGAGGTTTCAGAAATAGGAAAAGTTTTGTCTGTTGGTGATGGGATAGCCAGAGTTTTTGGACTTGATAATGTTCAAGCCGGAGAAATGGTTGAATTCGAAGACGGCTCTAAAGGTATGGCACTTAATTTAGAAAGTGACAATGTTGGAATAGTAGTTTTTGGTGATGACAGAAAAATTAAAGAAGGCAGTACCGTAAAAAGAACTGGTTCAATCGTAGACGCACCTGTTGGTAAAGAACTTTTAGGAAGAGTTTTAGATGGACTAGGAAATCCAATTGATGGAAAAGGAAATTTAAGTGAAAAAATAGTAAGAAAAAGAGTAGAGGTTAAAGCACCTGGAATTATTCCAAGACAGTCTGTAAGTGAACCGATGCAAACAGGTTTAAAGGCAATCGATACTTTAATTCCAGTTGGCAGAGGTCAAAGAGAATTGATTATTGGTGATCGTCAAACTGGTAAAACTGCAGTTGCTATTGATGCAATTATTAATCAGAAAACAATTAATGAGTCTGATGATGAGAAGAAAAAACTTTATTGTATTTATGTAGCTATAGGTCAAAAGCGTTCTACAGTAGCGCAGATCGTTAAAACTTTAGAAGATGCAGGAGCGATGAAGTATACAACAGTAGTTGCCGCAACAGCCTCTGACGCCGCTCCTCTTCAGTTTTTAGCCCCTTATACAGGCTGTACAATAGGTGAATATTTTAGAGACAATGGAATGCATGCATTAATCATTTATGATGATTTATCAAAACAAGCTGTAGCTTATAGACAAATGTCTTTATTATTAAGAAGACCTCCTGGACGAGAAGCCTATCCAGGGGACGTATTCTATTTGCATAGTAGACTATTAGAAAGAGCTGCAAAACTAAGCGATGCTAATGGTGGTGGTTCTTTAACTGCTTTACCTATAATTGAAACACAGGCTGGAGATGTTTCTGCCTATATTCCGACAAATGTAATTTCCATTACTGATGGCCAAATATTTTTAGAAACACAGCTATTCAACCAAGGTATCAGACCAGCTGTTAACGTTGGACTTTCAGTTTCAAGAGTAGGATCTGCCGCACAAACTAAGGCAATGAAAAAAGTCGCCGGTTCAATAAAACTAGAGTTAGCCCAATATAGAGAGATGGCAGCTTTTGCTCAATTTGGATCAGACCTTGATGCATCAACACAAAAGCTTTTAAATCGTGGTTCAAAATTAACAGAACTTTTGAAACAAAATCAATACTCACCCTTAACTGTAGCTGAACAAGTTATCTCTGTATTTACAGGAGTTAGAGGGTACTTAGATGACGTAGAATTAAATCAGATTAAAAGTTTTGAAAAAGATATTCTAGAAAAAATTAAAAATGAGAAGAATGAAATTTTAAGTACAATACAAACTACTGGAAAATTAGAAAAAGATACTGAAGAATCTTTAATTCAAATAATAGAAGAGTACAAAAAAAGTAAAAAAAATGCCTAGTTTAGATGATTTGAGAAAAAGAATTGTTAGTGTTAAGTCTACACAAAAAATTACCAAAGCAATGAAAATGGTAGCAGCTGCAAAACTTAAGAAAGCGCAAGAGAGTGCTGAAAAAGGAAGACCGTATAGTGAAAAAATGCAGAATATAATTCTAAATCTAACAGAATCTATAAGTGATCCTCAGAATGCTCCAAAACTATTAATTGGAACGGGTAAAGATCAGACCCATCTTTGCGTAATAATGACATCAGACAGAGGTTTGTGTGGAGGTTTTAATTCAAATATATGCAGATTAGCAAAAAAATACTTTGAAAAAGTTTTAAAAGAAGAAAAAAATTTAAAAATTATTACAGTTGGCTCAAAAGGCCATGACCAACTTAAGAGAGAATATGAAAAATATATTATTAAAAAGTTAAGTTTTAAAAACAAAAAAAAAATTTCATTTGAAGAAGCTGATGAAGTAGGAAAAATAATTTTAGATCTATTTGATAAAAATGAATTTGATAAATGTATATTATTTTTTAACAACTTTAAAAATGTCATGACTCAAATACCAGAAGCACAACAAGTAATTCCTACAGAAATAAAAAAAAATTCTGAAAAAAATGAAGAAATTTTTTATGAATTTGAACCTGACGAAGACGAAATTCTTGCAGATCTACTTCCAAAAAATATTTCGACACAAGTTTTTAAAGCCTTTTTAGAAAATTCCGCTAGCGAACAAGGCTCACGTATGACAGCAATGGACAGTGCAACTAGAAATGCAGGAGATTTAGTTAATAAATTAACAATAAATTACAACAGAAGCAGACAGGCAGTGATTACTAAAGAATTAATCGAAATAATATCAGGAGCAGAAAGTCTATAATTATGAAAGAAACAGGAAAAATTACACAAATTATTGGTGCGGTTATTGACGTAACTTTTGATGATGATTTACCAGAAATATATACGGCACTTGAAGTCAACAACGAGGGAAATAAACTAGTATTAGAAGTTGCTCAGCATTTAGGAGAAGGTAGCGTTAGAACTATAGCAATGGATTCTACAGAAGGTTTAAAACGAGGAGATGTAGTTACCAATACAGGAGAGCCTATACTAGTACCTGTTGGACCAGAAACTCTTGGAAGAATAATTAACGTAATTGGAGAACCGATAGATGAAAAAGGACCGGTTAAAACTAAAGAAAAATGGCCAATACACAGACAGGCTCCTAAGTTTACCGAGCAGTCTACCGAAACAGAAATGTTGGTTACAGGAATTAAAGTTATCGATCTTTTAGCTCCTTATGCGAAAGGCGGAAAGGTAGGTTTATTTGGAGGAGCAGGAGTTGGTAAAACCGTTACTATTATGGAATTGATAAACAACATAGCAAAGGCACATGGTGGGTTTTCAGTATTTGCTGGAGTTGGAGAAAGAACTCGAGAAGGAAATGATCTCTATCATGAAATGATTGAATCAGGAGTAATAAAACCTGATGGTGAAGGGTCTAAAGCTGCATTAGTTTATGGACAAATGAATGAACCACCAGGAGCCAGAGCAAGAGTTGCCCTTACAGGTTTAACTGTTGCTGAATATTTTAGAGATAAAGAAGGCCAGGACGTACTATTTTTTATTGATAATATTTTTAGATTTACTCAAGCAGGTTCAGAAGTTTCAGCATTATTAGGAAGAATACCTTCAGCGGTAGGATATCAACCAACTTTAGCTACTGATATGGGTAACTTACAAGAAAGAATTACATCCACAAGCAAAGGGTCAATAACGTCTGTACAAGCGATCTATGTTCCTGCAGATGATTTAACAGACCCAGCGCCAGCCACTTCGTTTGCACACTTAGATGCTACAACTGTACTTTCAAGACAAATAGCTGAAATAGGAATTTATCCAGCAGTAGATCCTTTAGACTCTACTTCAAGAATTCTTGACCCAAGGATAGTAGGAGAAGAGCATTATAGAGTAGCAAGAGAAGTTCAACAAACATTACAGGCATATAAATCATTACAAGACATTATAGCAATTTTGGGTATGGATGAATTATCAGAAGAAGATAAAATTACCGTAACAAGAGCAAGAAAAATTCAAAGATTTTTATCACAACCTTTCTTTGTTGCAGAAGTGTTTACAGGTTCTCCTGGAAAATTAGTAGATCTAGATTCTACCATCAAAGGGTTCGATGCAATTTGTAAAGGTGACTATGACCACCTTCCAGAGTCAGCATTTTATATGGTTGGAGGAATAGAAGAAGCTGTTGAAAAAGCTGAGAAAATGGCTCAAGACGGCAAATAAAAATGACTGAAAGCTTTAATTTAGAAATAATTAGTCCCAATCAAACACTTATAAATACTGAAGTAAAACAGGTAATTATACCGGCATACGAGGGATTAATGACAATTTTAAAAGATCATATTTCATTAATTACTTTTTTAAGACCAGGATTTATAGAAGCTGAGATTAAAAATAAAGTTGAGAAATTCTATGTCGAAGAAGGAACTGTAGAATTTTTTGATAATAAGCTTTTAATTTTAACTTCATCTACAATTAAGTTAGACAAACTTACACAAGAAAATATATTAAAAATGATTAATGAGTCTAAAGCACTTTTACAAAACACAGAGATTAAAGATAAAGAAAAATATATTATAAGTCACAAACTAGCAACGCTTCAACAAATCAGTTAACAATTTTTTTAAGTTCCACTAACACTTTTTCATAAATATGTTTTTTAAAAAGTACAATTAGATCTGGAAGAAGATTTATGTCTATCCATTTCCATTCCATGAATTCAGCATTTTTTGTATTTATATTAATTTCACTGTCATTTCCAAGAAATTTAACTACAAACCATTTTTGTTTTTGGCCTCTGTATTTCCCTTTCCATATTTTTCCAATTAAGTCCTCCGGCAATTCATATTCAAGCCATTGATCAAATTCTTTTAAAACTTCTATGTTTTTTATACTAGTTTCTTCCAAGAGCTCTCTTTTCATTGCCTGCAATAAAGGTTCCTTAGAATTTACACCACCTTGTGGCATCTGCCATTTATCGAATGGATTATCTTTTCTTTTACCAACAAAAATTTTATTTTGTGAATTGAGAACAGCTATTCCAACACTTGTTCTCAGTGGCAAAATTTTATAATTCATTTCTATAATTTAAGTAAATCAATTGCATACTTTAATTGATTATCGGTTTCAGTATTAATTTTAAAATTTTTTCCAGTTTCTTCTACAAGAATGTCAGGTAAAACACCAACTTCTGAAATTGATTTTCCCGAGGGTAAGTAATATTTTGATATAGTTAGCCTTAAGCCCCCACCATTTTTAAGAGGTATAATAGATTGTACTGAACCTTTACCGTAAGATTTTTCGCCCAAAATAATTGCACGCTTATGATCTTTCAGTGCACCTGATACAATCTCAGATGCTGAAGCTGATCCGTTATTAGTAATTACTATTAGAGGTTTCCCATTTATTCCATCACCTTTATTTGAAAAAAACCTTCTGGTTTCACTAATCTTTCTTCCTTTTGTAGAGACTATTTCTCCATCATTTAAAAAAAAATCAGTTATACTTATGGCTTGAGTTAACAAACCTCCTGGATTATTTCTTAAATCAAGAATGTATCCAGTTAATTCATTTTTTTTTTCAAAATTATTAATTTTTTTAAATAGTTGTTCGTCACTATTTTCGTTAAAAGATTTTAATCTTAAATACCCAATTTTATTATTTTCACCGATTATTTTTGCCACGACTGATTTAACTTCTATGACTGCTCTAGTAATTTTAAATTCAAAAGCTTTTTTTTCATTTTTTCTTCTAATAGTTAATTTTATTTCCGATCCAACTGGTCCACGCATAAGCTCAACTGCCTCGCTAAGTGTTTTACCTTGTACTTGTTGATTATTAATTCTAACAATATAATCTCCTGACTTTATGCCTGCATTTGCTGCTGGCGTATCGTCAATTGGAGAAATAACTTTAACAACACCTGACTCCATGCCTATTTCAATTCCAAGACCGCCAAATTCACCCTTGGTTTCTGTTTGCATGCCATCAAACGATTTAGGGCTCATGTATCCTGAGTAAGGATCCAGAGATTGTAATAAACCATTAATTGCAGAGTCCATTATCTCTGCTTGATCAACCTCATTAACATATTCTTGCTTTATAGTTTCTAGTACTTCACTGAACAAATCAATTTTCTCATATAATTCATTTGAATTTTTTGAATAAACATAATTTTCGATTATAGAAAAATTTAAAAATAAAACTATAAATAGAATTTTTACTTTTTTCATATTAAAGCTTTTTCTTTAGGGATTTGTTCAGACCACATTTTTTCAAGATCGTAAAATTCTCTTTTTTCAGGATGGAACAAATGTACTATAATATCGATTGCATCTACAAGCTTCCAATCATTGCTCTCTCGTCCTTCCATTCTGCAACCACTTATGCCAATTTTTTTTAATTCTAAAATTAAATGATTAGATAAAGACTGCAAATGTCTTGAAGAAGTACCAGAAGCTATAATCATGTAATCAGCTATATAAGATTTTTTCTTCAGGTTGATTGAAACAATATTTTTTGCTTTGTTATCATTTAAAATGATTTCAATTTTTTTTTTTATTTCTGATATTTTCATTAAGAATTAAGATAACTTTTTCTAATCTCCGTAGATGATATGTTTATTTGTTTATTTTTAATAAATATAATTTTTTTCACTTTCTTTAGTATAACAGATTTTTTAGCTTTAATATCGTAGTCCTTTCTTGAGAATACAACAATTTCTGTTAATTTTGATAATATTTCCCACTCTTTCCACTTGTGAAAGTTTATTAAGTTATCTGAACCAATAATTAAAAAAAATGAATTTTTTTTATTTTTTTTTTTTAAATATTTAATTAGATCTATAGTGTTAATAGATCTTATTTTATTATCAAAAGATTTTATTTCAATTTTTTTCACCCCTTTTGCTATATCTTTACTTTGTTTAATTCTCTCAGGTAGCGAAAATAAAGTTTTATTTTTAAATGGATTTTTTTTCGTAACACACCAGTAAAGTTTAGCTAAAGATAGTTTTTTTATTGCGATTTTTGATATTTCTAAATGACCCTTATGAGGAGGGTCAAAACTCCCACCAAAAATACCAACTTTATCATTAGATCTAATCATACTTGATCAAGACCTAATTATTCCTTTACCAGTCACAATATATTTATACGATGTTAATTGATTAATCCCAACCGGACCTCTAGGGGGCAGCTTGTTTGTTGAAATTCCAATTTCACCACCGAAACCAAACTCACCACCGTCTGCAAATTGAGTTGAAACATTGTGCATTGCAATTGCACTATTTACACCATTTAAAAATATTTCTGCCGTTTTCGCATTATTAGTAATTATGCTGTCAGTGTGCATTGTCCCATATTTTAATATATGTTTCTTTGCATCTTGCACACCCTTTACTGTTTTAATTGATATTTTTGCATCTAGATATTCAGTTTTCCAATCTACTTCCTTTGCTATTTTAAATTTATTTTTAAATAGTTGATTAATTTTTTTATCTACGACAACCTCACACCCCAAAGATGTAAGCTTGTCTATAATTGGTAAGGCATGTTTTTTTAACGATCTTGAATCAATTAATAATGTTTCAACAGCACCACAAATAGTAGTTCTTCTCATTTTAGCATTAGAAATAATTTTAGTAGCCATCTTTGTATCTGCATCTTTATCTACGTAGATATGACACAGACCTTCAAGATGTCCGATTACATTAATCCTTGAAAGTTGTTGAACTTTTTTTACCAGTTCTTTGCCTCCTCTTGGCACAATGACATCAATATATGTCGACATACTAGATAATAGGTAATTCACAATATCTCTATTTTTATCCTCAATAAATTGAACACAATTTTTATCAATTTTATTTTTACTTAAAGAATCTCTAAATAGATTAGCTAATATTTTATTTGAGTTAAAAGCTTCAGAACCCCCCCTTAATATTACGCAATTACCAGATTTGAGACCCAAAGCAGATACATCTGCTGTCACATTTGGTCTACTTTCATAAATTATTCCAATGACACCAATCGGTGTTGTTACTTTTCTTATTCTCAATCCACTAGGTCTTTTCCAGTCTGCTAAAACTTTATTAAGTGGGTTTTTAAATTTCATTATTTCATTGATAGAATGTCTTATGCTTTCAATTCTTTTGTCATCTAATATCAGTCTGTCTATAAGATGTTTTCTTTTGACAGCTCTTACATCTTTTAAATTCTCTTGAAGAATTTGTTTTTTATTTTCGGATAAAAGCTGGTTATACTTTAAAAGAACTTTATCTATTTTTTTGTTTTCTAAATTTTTAAGTTCAAAAAACGCTTTTTTTGCATTTAAGCCAATTTGTTTTAATTTTTTCATAAAATAACTATATCATTTTTATGTACTATTTCTGATTTGCTAGCATATCCAAGGATATTTTCTATTTGAGTGCTTTGTAAACCTTTAATTTTATTAATTTCATCAGACGAAAAAGAAGACAAAGCTCTAGCAACATCTTGATTATTATTATCTACAATCAATATATTGTCACCTTTCTTAAAACTACCAAAGACTTTAGTAATACCTGAGGGTAATAAACTTTTTCCAGATTTTAATGCTTTAGAAGCCCCTTCATCAACATAAATTTTTGACGTTGTAGATAATGAACTTATTATCCATTTTTTTCTAGCATCCAGGTTAGAAATTTTCGGTACAAACCATGTAAATAATTTTTTTTCCATGATTCTTTTTATAGGATTAAAATTATTTCCATTCGCAATCAACATATTACAACCTGCGTTAATGCAAATTTTAGCTGCTTCCAGTTTAGTTAGCATGCCGCCAGAACCATAAGTGTTAATTTTTTTGTCAACTAAAGAAAAAGTATTACTATCAATAGTTTCAACTTTTTTTACTAGACTTTTTTTGTTTGATATAGATTCATAAAGCCCATCAACATCTGACAAAATTATCAATAAATCGGCGCCTATTATTTGGGCAACTCTTGCAGCCAATCTATCATTATCACCATATTTTATTTCAGTCGTAGCAGTAGTATCATTCTCATTAACAATAGGTATTGCACCAAGTCTAAAAAGATTTTCAAATGTTCTTCTTGCATTAAGGGCTCTTCTTCTTTGTTCCGTATCGTCAGGTGTAATTAAAATTTGCCCAATTTTTAATTTATTTTTTTCAAAAAGTTTCTGAAATTCATTTATTAAATGTATCTGTCCGACCGCAGCCACTGCCTGACTCATCTCAAGTTTAACTTTTTTATTTTTAATTTTTAAATAACTTTGACCAAGCGCGATAGCACCCGAAGAGACAAGAACTACTTCTTGATTATTTTTAATTAGTTTTTTGATATCGTTAATTAAACTTAATAACCATTTTTTTTTAAAGTTACCTTTTTTAT
>Ga0307986_10001674_pt1 | contig 16050 bp, 9 predicted proteins | sample EllFjometageno82_FD_203170 | JGI IMG/M metagenome (GOLD analysis project Ga0307986, IMG submission 203170) | Marine microbial communities from Ellis Fjord, Antarctic Ocean - #82 | ecosystem: Environmental > Aquatic > Marine > Unclassified | place: Southern Ocean | collected 2014-10-09
TTCGAGGCAATAAAGTTACCAAAGTACAGGGTAATAGTACAACAGAAATTATGTCTGATGAATCCAGACTGACTGCAGGAGATAAATTTATTACTGCTCAGAAGTCACTTGTTACCAGGGTTGGCACTAATTACATTCATAATGTCGGTGGGAGATACAATCTCTTTGCAAATATTGGAATAACTACTACCTGTTTGGGTGATTACGCCATCACGGTTGTGCCCACCACTGCAACGGAGGTTGTTGGAAAGGCTATTGTTCCTATAAAATCTAATGGTAGTTTCAAACTGTTCACATTAGGGGGAATCGACATAGCCACCTCGGTTTTGCCTGTCGTTGAAGAAGGAACACTACCAAGCATCTCATTGCAGTCTTCATATATTAATACAAATGCGCTAATGGGGATTATTGAAGTTGTCGGGCCCGAGCCGTCTCTTTTGGAAATTCTGCCTGCCCAACCAGTAGGAAAATATACACAAGTTAGTATTGTGGACGAATTCGATTTTGCCGTGACAGAACGGCTACTAGTGGGAAGCAAAGTGTCTAATATTGCAGCGGGATTTATATGGAATATCTGTGCAACGGGATTCGCCGTCGATGCACCAATAATTAGGTTGAACTAAGGAGAGCATTATGATTGATTGTCAAGCCGGCGCACTGGGCGAACTCGCAGACGAACTTGATGGTGTATTCACTATCATAGAAGACAAGCTGGAGCTTGTTCAAGATAAGATAAACTCGATTCCCGGTTTTGTAGACGCATCACTAGTCGCAGATATTGACAAGATGAGAAAGTTACTGGACGGCCAATTTCCACAGCTAGGGGATATATTGGATCTCCAGATAGACCTGTCAGGTGAGATTCTGGAACTGGTAGACCTCGTAAATAATGTGGCCGCGTTTTATCAAGAAGCGAAGGCGTTGAAAGAAAAGTATGAGGATGCTGATTTAGAGTTACTGGATGATCCAAGGAATATTATTGATTTGATACGACAACTTGAAGGAGACTTAAATAGAATATGTGATTTGGTTCCGAGATTAGAGAAAGACGAAGATGGCAAAATCGTATTGAAGGGCAGAGGCAATACAAAAATAGAAGCACTTTCTAGGCCAAGTATCGATATAGAGTCACTGTTTAGCAAGACAGGAAGACATGCCACTATTAAAAGCATAATAGAAGCTATCGCCGATGTTGAGATTACATTCGTTCGGGAAAAAGGATCAGGAATGGTCGACACCAGTGGATATAATCGCTACGGTTGGTAAAGAAATTGTATAAATAGAATTATGAAGAAACAACCAACAAAACTGTATACTGACATCGATATGACGTTCACTAAGAACTTTATCAGTGGTGACATTGGAAAAAAGACCGATGTCCAAGCAGTCAGGCAAGCACTAAAGAACATCATTTACACTGCAATGAATGAAAGGCCTTTCGATCCTACATGGGGATCTCAAATCAGAGAGATTCTTTTTGAGCCAATTGATGATATGACAAGCGGAGTTCTTGAGACATTAGTGTCCCAGGCTCTATTAAACCATGAGCCAAGAGTCAAGGTAGAACGGGTTTCTGTTAATCCTATTCCTGACGACCACACGTATAATGTTCAGGTTGATTTCTATCTAATTGGTATGCGAGAAATACAGAGAATGGGTGTCGTTCTCTCGAGGCTGAGATAATGCCGGATGTAGCAATCGGCCCAGGCACAGTCGTTGATGTTGCGGGCACAGGTGCAATAACGCCAGGACAAACTGCTGTTATCTCAGGCGGCGTACCTATACTGATGGTGGGTGATGTAGTTGCTGAACATACTGCTGGTGGCACAACCCACCCTGCAAATACTATAACGCTTGGATCAACTAGTGTTTTCATAGGCGTGTTGGGAATAGCATACAATGGTTCTACTGCTGCATGTGGCGGGCCAGTGTCAACAACTTTCAACCCAACTGTCCAAATTGGCATATAAATAAAACAAAAAGAGACAAGTAATGGCAATTAAAAATGTTACTAATTTAGACTTTGATACAATCAAAGCAAATCTAAAAGATCATCTCTCCTCACAGAGTGAATTTTCGGATTACAATTTCGATGCGTCTGGTCTTTCTGTTTTAGTAGACCTTCTTGCATACAACACCCACTACAATGCCGTCATGTCGCATATGGTAGCGAATGAAGCATTTATCGACAGTGCGGTTAAGAGAAATTCTGTTGTATCTATCGCGAAGACTATGGGATACACTCCACGGTCTGCTAGATCATCTCGGGCAACTGTAAATCTGACTATAAAGCCAGCATCCACTTATACGTCAAACACGCTGTATATTCCGAAATCTACTATATTCACGTCTACAGTGAATGGCACGGCATATACATTTACTCCTGAAACTGATGTAACACTATCACGGACATATGATGCAGGCGGCGCCGATCAGTTTTTAGCGACATCGATGGTTTTAGTAGAAGGAACAAGGACAACCACATCCCTGCTCATCGATGCAGCAAGTGTACAGGGCCCAATTTCTATACCAAATGATAACGTGGACACGACAACAATTGTTTGTGTTGTTAAAGATAATATCAATAGTAGTTCTACGACAACATACATACATTCAGATAATATTGTGAATGTTGACTCAACCTCAAAAGTATTTTATCTGGAAGAATCTACTTCTGGTAAGTATGAAGTAACTTTCGGTGATGGAGTCTTGGGCATGAAACTTGCTGCTGGAAATGTCGCAACTCTCTCGTATGTTGTTTGTAATGACACAGCACCCAATGGCGCAAGAGCATTCACGAACGCGGCCATATTCACAGGCTCTGGTGAAAGCGTAACTGGTAGTGTTAGTGTGAATTCAGCCGGTGGCGCACGGTTAGAAGATATAGCAAGTATTCGATTCAACGCGACTCGATACAATGCAGTAAAGAATAGAATCGTTACAAAGACGGATTATGAGACTGTTATTAAAGCAGCAAATCCAAATATTAGGGCGGTTACCGTATGGGGTGGTGAAGATAATATTCCTCCTATATACGGAAGAGTTTTTGTCTCATTGCAACCACATGATGGCATTATTATAACACAGGCAGAAAAGACCACTCTGTTGAACGATACTATCGCAATAAGACAGCCAATAACAATGACCACTCATTTTGTTGAGCCAGAGTATACCTACATTGGTATGAACATCAGCGCAACATATGATCCTAAGGTTACTTCTCTTTCACCCAATACACTACAAGCTGCTATTGTCGCCGAGGTAGAAAATTACTTTGATGGCACACTTAATATGCTGAAGAAGAACTTCTACTATTCATTCATTGCAAGCAGAATCAATAATGTTTCCACTTCTATCATCGGCACCAACATTGAATTGCGTCTACAGAAAAGACTGGTACCAACATTGAATGCCAAGACACGTTATGAGCCAAAATTCAATAACAAGATTTTGCCGAATTCAATTAGGACCAATCACTTCACAGCTAAGGTAAACACATCAACATATACATGCCATATTGTTGATGTTCCTTCTGCTACTGTAGTTGCTCCCGTATACACTGGAACAGGTGTTCTCCAACTTGTCACCACTGGAGACGGCATTGCGATCATCGAAAATCTAGGAACTATTGATTATGATACTGGTGCGATTGATATCCCAGCACTCCATATAGTTGCATTATTGGGTAGTGCAGAAAATATTAGAGTAAGTGCTACACCGCACGAAGGATCAAAAGACATATCGACCGATATACTTGTTCGAACAACGGCAGAACAAACCTCTGCTGTTATTCCAACTGCTGCCAAAAACATTATTCTTGCATTAGATAAGAGCGCATCCGATGTTCCTAATAATATCAGACCAGGAATATCTGTAACAATGGTCCCAAGAGTAGCTGACTAATGAGTACACCTAGATTTAGGAAGTTTATAAAAAGCATAGTTCCTGCAACTCCTGGCAGTGATTATTATCCTGGTGGGCAGTCAACATTAGACGAACTTAAACTCGTTATTCCTGATCCTACAAGTACGATACTGGGTGATGTACTCGTAACTGCATTGGGTACGGCAGTACTTACTGGAGATGAACTTACTTCCATCACACTGACGGAAGCTGGAGATGGATATATCACTGCCCCGGTGCCATATCTCGTCGCTCGGCCAACCTCTATTCTCAATACTACTATTCCCGATAGCAGGAGAGATGCGGGTACATATGCGAATGTTGCTACTACATCGAATGGTATAGGCACAGACCTATTGGTAACACTGACTGTAGATAGTGTCGGTGGAATATCCTCCATTACTCCTTCACAGGGAACGGATTTTGCTGTAGGTGATATAATCACTATATCCAGTGTCGCGATCGGTGGGTTGGGCATTGAAGATGATATCACGGCTATTGTAACAAAGATTAACAACGGCAGTGGCGCGACATTCACTGTTGAACTTGACCGAATTAACAAAGCAGGCCAGTATCGGGTCGATAAAACATCGCCGGTGATCAAGAATCAACTACCTGAATACATTTTAGACGAATATCCGGTAATGGCTACATTCATTGAAAAGTATTATGAGTTCAATGAATTAAACACGACTGCATATGGCATAGGTCCTACAAATCTCTTGCACACAATGCAAGATCGATTAGACCTCGATTATCTAAACGATTCGGAAGAAGTTTCTACGGATTTCTTAACCACATTTTTTGAACAGTACGGCAAAGATTTTCCGGTAACTCTAGCTACTACCAAAGATACGCTACTCAAGAATGTTAAAGATTTCTACACTGCTAAGGGGTCCGTGAAAGCAATCGAGCTCCTGTTTAGAATCATGTATAATGAAACTATTGAAGTGTTTGTTCCTCATCAATACACCCTGCGCCCGTCCGATAACACATGGACTAAAGATTATGTGATAAAGGTACAAGCCAACGACTTGGTTGGTGGCGCCAATGTTTATGATCCAGTAAACCTTTCTGGTAAGTCTGTAGTCTTACATTACAATGAATCAATCGGATCTGTTACTACTACCAAGAAAAAGAAGGCGAATGTAACTCAAGTTAAAAAGATTGCATATACCTCGCCCCAGACATACGAACTCATTCTGGACTTGGATTCAAGTTTCGTTCTGACCAGCAATGGAACAGGATTTGAAGCAACTGCTGTTATAGGCGGCAAAATAGCAACAGTTGACACGATTGGCGCGGCAGATGTGAACCGAACTACTGGCACATACTCTATCGGGGCAGGCGATTATACAACTGCGGGAAATGGATCTGGGGCTACGTTCACTGTTGTAGTTGGTGGATCTGGCGCTGCTACAGTAACGGTTATCGCTGCAGGCGATAACTTTGCTCCACTCGAAACAATCACTATACAAGATTCTCAGTTGGGTACCAGTGGCACTGCGGCCGCAGCACTGACATTTAATGTCGCGACAATTGCAGACGGTAAGATATTTGGTGCAACCATAACATCGGGTGGTTCTCAATATATACACAATCCGCAAGTATATATCACTCCCAACTTAGCAGACACGATATCAACGCCTGCCGTGATTGAAAGTAGAATCACCGCTGGTGCAGTTACCTCGATATTGTTCCCAACTGATCAACAGGGTGTTGGGTACAACAATGTTCCTAACATACATATCTCATCATATCCAACAACAACGTTTATAAGTTTGGCTGGAGAGAGTGGATTAGAACCAGAACACAAACGAGCATTAGTACAGAGAATTCTGGTTGGAGCTACATATACATCAAGTAGCGCCTCGGTGGGTGGTTTCAGAGTAGGTGAAACATTTCCAGTAAATGAAGGAACCGGATTAGCCGAATACGCAGCAGATTATTTTGCGGAAGATTACACGTTAACATCTATAGCAAATAATGCGTTTGTGCGTATTACCCAGATAGGTGCAACTGGTTATCCAACTGCACTTGAAGTCGTTGTAGTTGGTATTGGATTCCAGTCATCCGAGTTTAATACTAACATAATCTCAAGAACTGGCGTCCAGATATCAATAACATGCACTACTGGCTATAGTGCTGTATATCCTGGAGTATATGGATCATCTTCTGGATTCTTGTCCAACTCAAATAGACTACAAGACAATAAAATTTATCAATCCTTTTCATACCAGATTCGCTCTGAAAGACCAAAGTCTGACTGGGGTGAGTACGTCAAGAGAGCAGCTCATCCAGCAGGCATGATCGGCTATGCAGATTTACAAATCCGCAACGTAGTCGATGTTGGAAGTGGAATGACAATAGCTACTGATTTAATGTTCTTTGTTGTCCCAGCAGACATTGAAGTTGTGTTGGTACAAGATGTCGTTGTTATGAATATCGAAAGCCTGGGAAATGTAGAAACTGTTGCAGTATCCGATCCCATATCACTTGGATCGGGTCTAGTTAAGAGCGAAGTTCCTGTTCTACTGCAAGATGTGCCAGTAATTGGCATTGAACCTATCTTTACTGAAGACTGTCTAGTGAATGAGTCAACCATATTCACTATAAATTCAAGTGCGATTGATTCATATACAATCGAAGACGTTGCTGTCCTTGAACCAGGATATGTCAGAGGATACACTGAGTCAGTGGATATAGCGGATGTGCTAAATAATTTTTATATATTCAAGATATCTACTGATTCTATCGATGTGGCAGATAGTCAGGCTTTACTAGTACCAAATAAAATAGTGGCCGAGTTGATTGCGATGCAAGATGTTGCTCCAATCACAGCTGGTCTTCACAAGACAGACTCGGCGGAAATGGCAGATACGAATGTGGTCACATTCCCAACTATAAATAAAACAGATACAGGGTCAATGGCAGAATCTGGTAACATCACACAACAAGATTATGTACTTTCTGTCGATTATTTCTTGGAAAATTATGTTGCAAATGAAATCAGAAGTATCTCATAACCCTTATAAATAATATAGATAACACAGCACAAATAAACGAAAAACTAGGAGAAGGTAAATGGTAAATCAAACTGCTAAATTAAGCGCAAAGGGCAAGCTACGAGTAGCCCTATATGGACCAGATGGTACATTGAAAGAAGAACGACTTGTAACCAACGTAGTTGTTACTGATGGGCTAGGACTCATAGCATCCCGCCTCGCAGGCGCAGGAACTGCTATGAGTCACATGGCGATTGGCACAGACAACACAGCAGCCGTCGCCGCTGATAGCGCACTTACTACAGAAAATGCGCGTGTTGCATTGACATCCTCTACTGCAACCGGCGCGGCTGTTCAATATATTGGTGATTTTCCGGCTGGTACTGGTACTGGCGCCGTTGTTGAAGCTGGTATTCTGAATGCTGCATCTGGTGGCACACTACTTTGTCGTACAGTATTTGCTGTCGTGAACAAAGGCGCTGCTGATACTTTAAAAATTACCTGGACTGTTACAGTTGCCGATTCATAAGAATCATTAATTTGACTGGAGAAGTTTAACGTGGCTCTATTATTTACAGACCAGGGCAGACAACAGTCTGCTAGATCATTTTATCGGGATATATATAACGAGAATGACTACTTTCATTTCTATGCGAGTAGAGCGTTAGCCTGGAACGATGATCTAATACCCGACACCCCTGAGGATTCTCAGAGGCAGTTGGCTGAATGCAGAAAACAGACTCTCTTTATAAAAAGAGTCCAGCCGAAAGATGCTTGTCTTTTGGCTAGACGCATCGACTGGGTATCTGGTACAGTGTATGATGAGCATGATGACGGATACACTATTGCCATACCAGCAGCAAGTGGAGCCACGACTCTCTCAGCTAGTAATTTTTATGTTATGACTTCTGATTTCAATGTCTATAAATGCATTGAAAATAACGGAGGAGCAACCAGCACAGTGAAGCCCACTAGTACTGGCGATGCAGTGGTTATAACGAGTGATGATTATAAATGGAAATTCATGTTTCAGGTGAGCGAATCGGATCAAAGTAAATTTCTTACATTGGAGTATCTCCCTGTAAGAAAAGCGTCTGGTGCGGGCAGGCCTGAATTTGATATAAACGGAGAGATAGATACTATCGCAGTAACGGCAGGGGGTTCTTCATATACGTCAATTCCCATTGTAACAATCGAGGGTGACGGCACAGGTGCAACTGCAACTGCTGTAATTGCCTCTGGTGCAGTACAAAGCATTACATTAAACACCGCAGGATATGGATATTCATTCGCGCATGTTAAATTTACGGGAGGCGGGGGATCGAACGCGGCAGCAAATGTCACGCTTGGTTCAACTGACTCCGCCGACCCTGACCCGACTGTTGAAACATCTGCTCTCAGGGGAACGATTGATAAAATAAAAGTTCTCACTGGCGGCGAAGATTATGATGCTGCGGATGCTGTTGTATTGATTACCGGTGACGGCGCAGGAGCATCTGCAACACCAACAATCAATTCGCGAGGAGAGATAACGGGTATCACTATTGTCGCTGCAGGCCTCGGATATACGTTTGCTGATGTTACAATCACTCAAACGGTGAGCGGTGGTACACTTGCGACATTTAGGGCTGTTATATCACCAAGATATGGACATGGAGCTAACCCACAGAAAGAATTGTTTGCAAAGAATGTTGGCGTTACTTTGTCTTTCGTGAATGACAATCAAGATATTATAATCGGAGATGTGTATGCATCGAATCCTCCTGCGGGGAACGATTTCAGACAGATCGGTATAATTAAGAACATACATGAGTTTCCGATACCACCCTCGGTGTTTTCTTCTAACTTGTTTACTCAAGCTATAGGCACTCCTTGTTATGTCGTTGCGGTATCTAATCCTGACGAATACGAATTAGATGATATCATAACATCTAATTCTGGCGGTAAATTCATCGTAATACAAAAATATGATCTTAATTCGAATGGCACATATGATGTCATTTACTTACAAAGATTTTATGGAATCATTACTACATCCTCAATTCTCACTAACGAGAGATCGGGCACTATTGTCGCATCAACGGTGCCAGCAGATGGTCCCGTCATAGTTAGTGTAACAGCCCCAGAAATTGATGTATATTCTGGGGATATTATCTACATGGATAATAGACGTCCTATAATTAGGGATGTCGATCAAATAGAAACCATTAAAGTCGTATTTAAATTTTAGGAATAAAGAAAATGGCATTAGACTTAAACATCTCACCTTATTACGATGACTTCAATCCTAGTAAGCAATTTGAGAAAGTTCTTTTTAAGCCGGGCGTAGCAGTCCAAGCTAGGGAACTAACACAACTTCAATCCTATCTTACTGCGGCAATTGGCAATCACGCTCAGTTTAATCTAACTGAGGGCGCGCGTGTTAGCGGCGGTGAAGCAACTATTCTCCGAAAGCCTTTCATAAAAATTAATGATACTAATGCACTTGTTTCGGGTGTAACCATTGTAGATGCTGAACTTATTAACTATGTAGGCGATACAGTGACAGGATCTGTTACTGGAATAAAAGCAAAGATTCTATCGACAGTAATTGGCAGCGACAGTCATGCAGTTGATAAGAAAACGTTATATCTTGCATATACGGGCGGAAACCCCACTGAAGCTGGCAATGAAGCCAGTTCGGTTCACTTTATCGCAGACGAAACACTCACCGTCACAAGCACAGACTCTGGTAGGAATGGCGATACATTTGTTGTAGATAACACCCACAACTCTGCCGTTAATCCAACTGCTGCCCAAATCGCTGGCTGGTCACTTAGAAATAACTACTATGGCTACGGATTATTCTTTGTAATCGCCGACGGCGTTTTCTTCATGAAGAATCAATTCGTAACTCACTTGCGACAGGAAATTATTGTAGATAAGTACACTCCGATTGCTAGTTCATGGGTCGGTCTGAAAGTAAAAGAGAGTATTATAACCTCTGATGGAGATACAAGTCTTCTTGATCCAGCAAGCGGCACGTTTAACTATAATGCACCAGGCGCAGATCGATATAAGATTTCCACTGAAATTGCAAAACTCGCAATTGATGCTGATGAAGAAGGAGATGATGAGTTTATAGCAACTGATAAGATTATTAATGGCGAATACTATCAGAAAATTCCCGATGATCTGAAACAACTCGCCAAGTTGGGTAAAATCCTTGCACAGAGAACTTCAGAAGAATCAGGCAATTATGTCACAAAAGCATTTGCAATCACATTAGATGAGCATTTGGCAACTGGATCCAATCGGGGTAAGTTCTCGGCCGCCGATGGCGGACTTCAAACAAAACTCGCACTGTCTATTGGCAGCGGTACTGCATACGTCAATGGATATAGACATAGCTTCGGCACGAGTACTGTGTTGCCCGTTAATAAGGGAAATACCACCCTCACACAAGCAGGCCAGACGGTATCAACTGCATACGGCAACTACTTTCTTGTTGACGAGTTTTGTGGTAAATGGAATATCAGAGACGGCAACCTAGTAAAACTTTTTAGTGCTACTACGCCGAGGGTTGCTGTATCCGGTGGAGCGTTCAGTTCAGCCGCTGCTGCAGGAGCAACCGGCGGCGATGTTATTATTGGCCAAGCCAGGGTCAAGCATGTTGCTTATGACACAGGCACAATCGGTACGTCCACATGTAAGTATCGCATATATCTTTACGACATTAAAATCACAGGCGGCGCACTGGGTGACATCAAAGGCATCTATCACTCTGCAAGTACCGATAGTGGTTTTGCTGACATTGTACTTGAAGGTTCGCCGACTGCAATTGCGGTACTAAAAGAACCAACCCAAAATAAATTATTATTTCGAGCCCCATACAAAAGTGCCAAAACACTTGCTGCTGGAGGCGGTGGCGCTTTCGATACACAGTATGTTCACCAAGAAGAATATGCAATGACGTTTGCTACGAGTGGTATTTCGGCAATCACCGCTACGCTACCGATGACTTTTCCCTATAGCGCCAGTATCACACAGACACTAATCAACGATAATTTCACCCTAATTTGCTCCGAAGCTGCAACTATTACTCCGACCGGGGGATCGGCAACTGCATATCTGAAAGGACAAGTTATTCCCTTGACACCCGCAATGTTTACCGTGGTAGCTTCAACTGGAATAACGCTCGATCTTGGTTCTATTAATACATCAATGAATGCCACTCTGCTCGTAAATGTCACGAATACGAACACTACTCCTGTAGATAAGGTATTGAAATCTGATGTATATGTCAAGATTAAGACTACAGACCTACTCAGTGACCCCGATGGAAACGCAGGTGGTGCGTATGGTCCTTGGAATTTAGGTATTCCTGATATATTCAAGATTCAATCCGTATTCGTTAGTGCAGATGGATATACTACTACTGGGCAAGATCAAAGGAATAAGTTTACCCTTGACAGCGGCCAAGCAGACAATATGTATGGGCACGGCCGATTGATTGCTAATCCGGGACAGCTTAACACTACCAATAAGTATATTGTTGTTAAGCTACAATGTTTTACGCCCGATTACTCTTCTGGTACGGGTACATGGTTTTCCGTTGATTCATATCCAGTCGATGATAATGGCGCAGTTGGTAAAATATTTACTTACGAGATACCAGAGTATCGCTCAAAAGTTACGGGCAAATACTCGCTTCGAGATTGTATTGATTTTCGTCCATATGTGCAGGCTACAGCCAATGTTGTTGAGAATAATTATTCTACTACTGCGACATCCAATCCGGCAACGGGTCAGACCTTTGCCTCTCCTCCTAGTGGGTTACAAATACCAAATCCAAATACAAACTTCACGACCGATGTGCAGTATTATATACCCAGGATTGATAAAATTGTAATTACCGATACGGGCGAATTCGTTGTAGTAGAGGGAATTCCCTCCGTATCTCCCCGATCACCAGCAGTAGATTTTGGTATGCCCATTGCGGAACTCAGTATTCCTCCTTATCCTTCTATCTCACCATTCTTAGGAAAGGTATTTCAGAAGCCAGGGCTGACTGTTGGTAAGAGATTGCTACAGACCAGGCGTTATACTATGAGCGATATTTCTGCCATAGAAAAAAGAATCAATCGATTAGAGTATTATACTGCACTATCTCTAATGGAGAGAGAGGCCGAGAGCATGAAGATTCTAGATGCTAATGGTCTTGATCGATTTAAGAATGGCATATTCGTCAATGTATTTGATAGCCATGCTCTAAGTGCAGTAAGTGATCCCGGCTTTAAAGCCGCGATTAATCCTGTCACTAATAGCGTTGGTCCTGGTTATACAGAAGATAATGCAAATCTCGCATATAATTCTAACTCATCTACGAATATCAGAAAAACAGGAAATCTATTAACTCTTCCTTATACTACTGTGAAATTTGGCTCCAACGACTTTAGTTCTAAAGCTAGAAATTGTGTTGGTGAATTGTTGTTTGATTACGTTGGCGATCTTGCGGTATATCCTAGATCACAGAATCACGTTGATACCGAAGAGCTGGATGATTTGGCGCTCATCGATGAGTCCCTTGATCTCTTTGCAGGCGAGTTGGCTGATAACATATCTAAGGCACAGATTGTTGCCTCATATGAAATGAATTTTGCTGGAGTTGCTAATGATCCGTCATCGGCATCGTTCATGGCAGAAGGATCTGCTACCACTGAGTTTGCAGCAGAAAGTACACTCGGCGCCAATGCAGAAGGCGCACCGATGAACGATGCATTCGGCGCGAATTTTGGCGGCGGCGGGGTCGTTGATATAGGCGGCAGTGTTGGTGTTGAAGGTAGTGTTGGTGTAACTGGTGCTATGTCGGGTGATGTGATTACTCAGTCACAGACTATTACACAGAGCGCAACTTCATCTATGTTGACTGCACAAGCCGGCTCCAACACCCCAACCACGATGGATCTTGGTTCTAGATTAATTGCGGTTGATGTTAATACATTTATGCGGTCTGATGTTTTGTGTGTTCTTGGTACTCGACTCAAGCCGGGCACAAAATTACATGCCTTCTTTGATGGAGTATCTCAGTCTGCAAATGTTCGCCCAGTAGGCTATGCAGCGGCAAAGGCTATAATTGCCGATGACACACTTGATATATTAGCGAAAAAAGCGGCGTTCGTCGCGGCCGCAACAGATGTTACGGGCACTCATCCAGTAACTGATGTTGATGGTAATTTCGCTGCACTATACTACTTACCCGGCGGGCAGTTCATCACTGGCGAAAGGCTTCTTAGATTCTCAGATGACGTAAAAGATCGCCCCAGTTTTGTAACGACTTCATCCAATACTGCATTTTCCGCATTTGGTCTATCAACGACCGCACAAAAAACGATTATCAGTACACAGCTTCCATCCATTAGTTTCGGCGAAACTTCGCCCGTGACTACAGTTGTCGGCGATTTTACTACAGTCACCTCTGTTGAAATTGCGAATGTCAATTTGAGTCTCGGAGTAACCTCTGAGGCATCAGTCACAACTGATATTACTGCAAATTCCACCGTAACTCAGATGCCACAGATAAGGGGACCAGCGGATCCTATTGCACAGACGTTTTCAGTTTCTTCTCCCGACGGATTGTTTATCACCGATGTGAAGGTGTTTTTCAGAAGTAAATCAGCAACAGAGGGCATCACCTGTCAGTTGCGAGAAGTTGTTAACGGTTATCCCGCGAAGACAATTCTACCATACGGAGAATCATATCTTTCTCCTGCAAGCGTAAACATCACAACCGAAGACGCTGAAGGAATTGTAGATTTTGGAAAAGATCCAGATGACTCATCAGTAGACCCGACAAAGGAAACTACATTCACCTTCGATGCTCCCGTATATCTCAAAGGCGGCACGGAATATTGTTTCGTACTTCTTCCACAAGGAAACTCACCTGAGTATAACATCTGGGTATCCGAGTTAGGCGCAAACAAGATTAATACTACCAATAGAGTCTTTCAAGAAGATACCAACATTGGTGGGATTCTATTTACTTCTGCAAATAACAGAACGTGGAACGCACATCAAGCAGAAGATATTACTTATAGACTAATGAGAGCAGAGTTCGACACCAGTGTTACTGGTTCAGCGCACTTAAATAACAGTAATGTGGATTTTCTGAAGCTCGGTAACATTGGATCAGGCAAACCTGCTGTTGGATCTGTTGTTCATGGATTTGATAATGTTGCTGTAGTTACGGGAGGCAGTGGCCATGCGGTGGATGATATTATCACATTGGCGACTAAAACTGATTCAGGCTCGGCGGCGCTAACTGGTGTTAAGGTTAAAGTAGTCACCGTGACGAGCGGAGGAATTACTTCATATATTGTCACCGATCCAGGCGATCTTTCACCTGCTTGGGTAAGTGGTGAAGATCCATCCGCAGCCGCACAAACTTCCACAACTGGCAGCGGCACTGGGGCTAGCTTCAACTTGCCTCTGAATAGGGGCATATGTGTCGAGATGAATGCGCTGAAAGAAACTGGTGTGTTTCGAGTCACCTCAGGTCACTTTAGGGATGGAACATCTGGAGCAATCGTATCTCCATTGCTCGCAGACAGGAGTTCGGCCAGTGGCAATCCAAGAACGATATTTGATGTTACTGCCGTGTTGGATAAAAAGTTTAATCAAGTAAGAACCACGATCGGTAATATTGATTTTTCTAAAACTTCACTCGCACATTCGTTTGCGCCCACTGATGCATCTTCTGGTATAGCAGGCGCAGCATATGAGACAATAGCGGTTGACTCAAGAAAAAATGTTGCTACTGAAATGGCAATAAGATCATATTCAAATGAAAATTACACTACCAGTGGCGCGAAAACGTTCAACCATAAAGTAGTGTTTAAGACTACAGATACCAAGCTATCACCAGTTATAGATACTACCAGGATGTCGATGCTCATTAAGAGTAATGTTATCAACAACGACTCTACCAACGAAGCTGGAAATCAAGGTGGCGCTATCGCACGTTTCATCAACAAGCCAGTGATATTAGCTCAAGGAATGGAGGCAGAAGATATTCTGGTCCAAGTTGCATTAAAGCAACCATCAGGATCGGCTGTCGAAGTTTGGGGTAAGTTTATGTCGGCTGAAGATGATGCTGATTTCATTAGAGATATATCATGGATCAAACTGGTTCGTCATGATGATTTTAGCCCTAAGAGTGCCGCGATGTCAGAAACTGCTTATGTTGATTTTGGATTCAAGATAAATCCAACCGATACGAATGCGGAAGGTCAATATACATATACAACAGATCGTGTAACAGACCTTACTATCGCCACAGCGGGATCGGGATACACATCAGCTCCTATCTTAACATTCAGCACTGGTGCAGCTAGTGGTCACGCTCTGCTAAACGGTAGCGGTGCAATCACTAGTCTCATACTAACTAATCCTGGTAGAGATTATTCGGATGCTCCTACTGTCGTAGTTGGCACGCAATGGACATCAACCGCAACGTATGCAACCGGGCAACAGGTATTTAATGGCGCTAATATGTATACTGCTGATAGTAGTTATGTAACTAATTCGACCGCGCCAATACATACTAGTGGCACTCAGGCTCACCTAGCGTATACCGGACCAGCCGCTAAAGTAACAGCAGTCAAGGGCACTGTGACGTTTACCAACTACAAGCAATTCTCAACTAAGTTGGTATTTTTAAGTTCAAACACCTCTAAAACACCAGAAGCAAAGGAACTAAGATGCATAGCTCTGCAAGCGTAGGAAATCACACCACCTTATCACGGGATAAATATCAACGCGATGAAGAAACGGGGGCGTTACTCTCCGTCGACCATTCTGGATTAGCCGCATATAAGAAAGGCAAAGTTCGTTCATTGCAAATGAACCAGATGTGTGATGATATAAATAGTCTAAAAGAGGAACTGTTTGATATTAAAAATGTCCTTAAAACAATTGTACAGAAATTCGAATAGAAATAGACTATGGCAATTACATTAAGAGCGACCAAGGGTTCTCCCTTAACCAATGCCGAAGTTGATGCTAACTTCGCCGACATTGCAACGAACACCACGGACATTGCAGCCAATACAGCAGCAATCGGCGTTATAAACTCAATCAGCAGAAAGAACCGAATCATTAACGG
>Ga0307986_10001675_pt1 | contig 16046 bp, 21 predicted proteins | sample EllFjometageno82_FD_203170 | JGI IMG/M metagenome (GOLD analysis project Ga0307986, IMG submission 203170) | Marine microbial communities from Ellis Fjord, Antarctic Ocean - #82 | ecosystem: Environmental > Aquatic > Marine > Unclassified | place: Southern Ocean | collected 2014-10-09
CTTATTGAATAACTTACTTTTTCATAACTAATTAGATGTTTCAAGTTAAAAAATCAAGTAAATTAGGTTTTAATTACTTAATAAAGAGGACCAAGATGGGTCTGAAGCATCAGTATTGGTTTCAACCATCTTTTCATTATACCCCGTTAAGTCTATTGACCATAATTTAGCAGAAAACCCCTCTCCTTTAGAGTTGGTTTTTGTTTCTCTATAAAAGATTAAAACCCTACCATTAGGAGACCAAGATGGTGCCTCTTGATAAAAATTTTCAGTCAACAATCTTTCACCTGTTCCATCAGTTCTCATTACTCCAATGTAAAACTTACCTTTATGTAGTTTTGTAAATGCAATTAAATCTCCTCTTGGTGACCATACAGGAGTCCCGTACAAACCATTTCCAAATGAAATTCTTTTTACTTTTTTTCCATTGCTTTGCATTACATAAATTTGCTGATAGCCACTTCTATCAGAGTTAAAGGTAATGTATTTTCCATTTGGTGAGTATGATGGGGATGTGTCAATCGAAGGGTGATTAGTAACTCTCTCAACAATTCTATTTTCTAAATCCATAGTATATATATCTGAGTTTCCATCTTTAGCAAAACTCATTATAATTTTTTTACCATCTGGAGAAAATCTTGGTGCAAATGTCATACCTGGAAAGTCTCCAACAACTTCTTGCATTCCAGTTTCAATATCTAACAAATATACTCTAGGTAAATTTCTAAAATAAGACAGGTATGTCACCATTTGATTGGTAGGACTAAACCTTGGAGTTAAAACTAGTTCATTTCCAAGAGTCAAATATTTATTGTTGAACCCATCTTGATCCATAACTGCTAATTTTTTTACTCTATTAGTTTTCGGCCCCTCCTCTGCAACATAAATTATTCTAGTATCAAAGTAGCCTTTTTCTCCAGTTAAACGTTCATAAACTTTATCTGTTATTATATGGCCTACTCTTCTCCAATTGTTTGGGACTGTTGTAAAAGCTAATGCCATCATTTCTTTTCCAGCTAAAACATCCCAAAGTCTAAATTCTACTCTTAATTTTTCATCTACAAGAGTAACTTTTCCCGTTATTAAGGCTTGAGCTTTTATTAAATTCCAATCTTCAAATCTTGGTTTTAAATTTGCAATATCAGGCTTTTGAAGAAACGCATCTTTATTGAGAGGGTTAAATAAACCAGATTGTTTTAAATTATTTTCAACAATAGCAGATATTTCTTCTCCAATATTTTCTTTTTTTAAAATTATTTTAAAATTATTCTTTGATTCCTCATCTAAAGACAAAGGGGAGACGGCAACTGGTAGTGGGTTTAAATTTCCTCTAGTAATATCAACTTCTATTATAGCTAAGGCTTTAATAGGTAACAAAATTAATAGTATGGTTAAATATTTTATAATCATTTTATCCTTCTAACATTTCTCTTGCATCAAAGTTTAACTGTAATTCTCTCCATTTCTCATATCCTTTACTTGGAACTCTAAGAGGTTGGCAGAGTTTTATAGCTCTTAATGCACTTTCAGCTAACACCTTGTAAAATCCCTGCCCAGGCTTATTCATTCTGGCATGATCAAGAATCTCTGTTCTTATAATAGAACCATCTGGTTTTAATTGTAACTTAATTCTAACTAATAAATTTTCGTTATATGGCAAACCTAGTGGAATGCTCCAACACCCAAAAATTTGAGCTTTTAAAGCATCCTCTTCACTTAACGTTAATCCCACAAAATCTGTCTCTTTATCTTGATTTTGGGTTATTTTGTCTAATTTTTTATTTGTTTCAGCGCTTTCTACCTTGGATTTATCAATTAATGCAGCAATACTGTTTGGATCAAATAAATCTTTTTTTTCAAATTCTGATATTTGTTTAATTTCAGTTTCTACTTTTTCAGGGTTTTGTTTTTCGTCTTTAACTTTTTTAATTTTTTCTATTTTTTGGTCAGGCAAAGGTATGGCATCTGGTTTTTGTTTTTTTATTTTTTTTGGTGGTGCTTGTTCTGAAACTAATTTTTTTTCTTTTTCTTTAATTTTTTCTATTATTTTTTTTGCTTTAGGAGCAAAGGGAATATTGGTCTTGTCTGAGATCTGAATAAGTTCAACTGAAACAATTGGTGGAAGGTCAATTGGTTTTTTAGATAAAAATGGCAAACTCATAGCTGTAATTATAACCAGTAAGGTATGAAGTCCAAAAGAAATAACAACATTTCTATTCACTTTGATTACCTCTCTTTATATGGCTCAGAAATTAATGCTACTTTAGTAAAACCAGAACCAGATAACATTCCCATTATTTCTAAAACTCGACCATAGTTTATTGATTTATCACCTCGAACATAAATTCTAGTATCTGTTCTATTTTTTGATACAGCTAAAATTTTTGCAATAATTTTATCATACTCAACTTTAGATTCTTGAATAAAAATTTCACCTTTAGAGTTAATAGATAAAGTTAAAGGCTCCAGTTCTTCAGGCAATGAATCTGCAGAGCTTTCGGGTAAATCAACTTGGACACCGACCGTTAATAAAGGAGCTGTCACCATAAAAATAATTAATAATACCAACATTACATCCACAAAGGGCGTAACATTAATTTCACTCATGGGTTCTTTAGATGAACGATTGAGTTTAAAAGCCATTTTATATTATTGATAAAAATCTTTTAGAAAAATTTTCTAATTTTTGTAAATATTTTTTAGAGTCGTTGTTATATTTATTATAAGCAACAACTGCTGGGATTGCAGCCAATAATCCTAGCGCAGTTGCAAATAAAGCTTCTGCTATCCCGGGCGCTACAATTGCCAAACTTGTGTTTCTTGAAATTGCAATCGACTGAAATGAATTCATTATTCCCCAGACCGTTCCAAATAAACCTATAAATGGAGCCGTAGATCCAACTGTTGCCAAAAATGTAAAACCTTTTTCAATTGTTGCCATTTGTTTTTCGATATTAACTTCAAGCATGGTGCTCATTTTCTCATTCAGATTAGATTTACTTTTTGTTTTTAATAAAATTTTCATAGAATCTTTAAATAATAAAGCCATGGGGTTTTCTAAATTTATTGGTAAACTATTATAGAAAGTTTCTGCAGATTTTGATTTCCAAAAATTTTTTTCAAACTCTTCGGATTCTGAATTAATTTTTTTAAATAATCTTAATTTTTCAATAATAATTGCCCACGAATAAATAGAACAGCCAATTAGCATAATTATTACAGATTTTACAATGAAGTCAGCTCGGATAAATAGACTCCATAATGAAAAATCTGTATTTGACGCTAGTCCTACTGCTTGAGATGTAATATCTGCTTCCATAATTAAGATTTCACATTTAAATGTGTCATGAATTTGACCTTATTAGACTTAATTTACTCCTCTAATTTATAGGTTTCATAATAAAAACTAGCAATCAAGATTGCATCAGCTTTATTTGAATCTTTTTTTCTTAACAATTGTGAAGAAAAATATGGAAATACTTCTATTGCTTTAGTTCTACTGGCATCTTTTTCAGAATTTATAAGGTTAAAGTATTTCTTCCACTTAGCTGGTCTTACGAAGTACATGGGTAACTGCATCGCAGAACATATTCCTTTTAAAATTCCAAATGATTGACCAAAATTAAACATACTAGTTACTCCTTGACCGGGCATGGCTGAGACTTGCTCTATTACAACTTTAATTTCTTCTTTTTTTAATCTCTTAATTCTTAAAGAAATTTCATGATAAATTTGAGCACCATTAACCTGTCTTTTATTTTTTTTACCTTCTGCCATATTTGGCATTTCAACTACATCAATTATTTTTCCATCTTCAAAAAAACAAATAGAACCTGTTATGCCTGGATCAATTCCAATTATAAGCATTAATTATTTCCAAAATTTATATTTGAATAAATATTTTGAACATCGTCATCATCTTCAAGGGTTTCTAAAAACTCAATTGCAGCATCCACCCTATCTTTTGCAACATCAACACTATTCAAGGGCACCCACTCAATTTCAGTTGAAATAAAATTTGCAATTATTTTCTCTAAATTTTTTTTTACATTATAAATTTCATTCATTGCACATTGAATCTCATGATAATCATCATGAGAAATACATTCGTCAGCTCCTGATTCAATTGCAAGCTCAAATATTTGTTCATCCGATATTTCTTTTTTATCAATCTTAATAATACCTAGTTGATTAAAATTATGTGATGCCGAACCTTGTGTCCCTAGGTTTCCACCACTTTTTACAAATATAGTTCTAACATTAGAGGCAGTTCTATTTTTATTATCTGTTAATGCCTCTACAATCACAGCTATCTTATCTGGACCAAATCCTTCATATCTTAAATTCTCATAATTGGTTTCAGTATTAACAGATGATTTAGCAATAGCTCTTTCAATATTATCTTTTGGCATGTTAGCTGACTTTGCAGCTTGAATTGCGGATCTAAGTCTTGGATTCATATCGGGATCTTTGTCACCTAATTTTGCTGCTACGCTAATTTCTTTTGATATTTTGGAAAATACTTTAGATCTTTGTTTGTCAGCCTTACCTTTGGAATGTTTTATACTTGCCCACTTTGAGTGACCTGACATGATGATTAATGAGAATTTTTTAATTCCCCTCCATATATAAAATTTTCTATTTTTTTTGCTAATCCTGTTTCTATATCACAATCAACAATGACACCACACAAACTAGCTTCTCCAGTTGCTGGAAAATGTTTGGTAGATTTCTTTTTTAAAAATCTATTAATTGAATTGTCTTTATTCATACCAATTACAGAATCGTAATCTCCACACATTCCTGCGTCCGTCTGGTAAGCAGTGCCACCTTTTAATACTCTTGCATCATTTGTAGGTATATGCGTGTGAGTACCAACTACTAATGTGGCTTTACCATCAAAAAAATGTCCCATAGCTGTTTTTTCACTCGTTATTTCTCCGTGAAAATCAACTAATAGGAAGTCATAATCTTCTTTTAACTTATGTTTTTTTGTGAATTTTTCAGCAGCTTCAAATACATCTTCACATTTTTTCATAAAAACATTTCCCATTAAGTTAAGTACACCGACTTTCATATCATTTTTAGCTTTAAATATTCCAAATCCTTTACCAGGAGATGGTTCAAACAAATTTTTAGGTCTTAGAAGTCTATTCTCTTTTTCAATATGGGACATTGTTTCTTTTTGATCCCACACATGATTTCCAGTTGTGACAACATCTACTCCGCAATTGAAAAAATCTTTACATATTTCTTCTGATAGACCAACTCCTGAATCAGCTGCATTTTCACCGTTGACAACTACGAAGTCAATTTTTTCATCATTTATTTTTGAAAGTAGATTGTTCAAAACCATAGAACGTCCCGAAATACCAACCACATCACCTAAAAAAAGTATTTTCATTTTATGATATATTTATTTGTTACAATACAATCTAATTTTTGATCATAAGTATTAATAGGTACTTTATCTATCTTTTGAACTGAAAGAGCTAAGCCTATCTTTATAATTTTTTTTTTTTTAGCTAATTTTTCTAGTAAACGGTCGTAATATCCACCACCATATCCGAGTCTATTTAATTTTTTGTCAAAAGCAACTAAAGGTAGTAGCAAAATATCAGGTAGAACTTTTTTTTTAGTTTCTGGTTCGGGTATTCCATATTTATTTATTTTTAATATGTCAGAAAATGTCCATTTATAGAAATCCATTTGAAAATTTTTTTTTACTACCGGTAAAGAAATCCTGAATTTATTTTTTTCAAACTTTTTTAATAAACTTAAATCATCGATTTCAAAGTTTACAGGAAAATAACCACCTATATTTTTTTTACTAATTTTATTATTTTCAAGAAAATTCATAATTTGATTAAAGTCAATTTGAGTATTATCTTTATTATTTTTTTCCCTTATTTTCAGAATTTTTTTCCTTAATTTAGATTTTAGCACAAAACTACTGGATAGAGTTTTCTAGATTTACTTTTTCGACAAAATTTTCTATTTCGTCTGCTGCTGTTTCTATAATTTTTTCATATTTTTTTTTGTTCTTTTCAATTTCTTCTTTAAAATTTTTGTGATCTTTAGATAACTGAGTTAATTCTTCTTCTTTTCTATCTTTATAGTCATAAACTAAGGATTTTAGTTCTTTAAATTTTTCTGATAAATTTTTTAGCTCAATTTTTTTTTGTTCTATCTTTTTTTTAGTTTCAAAGTATTCATCCATTACTTTAACTGAAGTAATCAATAAAAGTTTATTCTCGCCAATATTCCCTAAATCTTTTTTTAAATCATTAAATTTATGACTAATATGAACTAATAGCTCTTCTAAATGTTCTTCTTGTCCATCGTCGCAAGACAATAGAAAATCTTTTCCATTAAAATTAATACTTACATTTGCCATTTGTCTATTTCTTCTAACAAAGTATCTGTTTCTTGATTTAATTCATCTATTTTTTCTGAAAATTCTATCTCTTTTTTTTGTTCATTAGCTTTTTGTTGATTTACATCTTCTAATTTTTGATTTAAAGCTTTGTACTCACTCATTAAACTTTGATATTTTTCCTCAATTTCTTTTTTTTCAATTTCTAATTGATTTTTTTGAATACTTAAATTTTCTAAATTCTTTTTGAAGTTTGGATTTTCTAAATCAATATTCTTTAGCTTATTAAGAGCAGAATTAAGTTTTTTTTCTTTTTCGCTGTCAGTTTTCATATATATATATTTATAATATTAAATTGAGTCTTCTAAGTCTAGATAGGATAATTTTTGAACAAACTACATAAAGGTTTATCAAACGCTATAAGGTTTTTGTCAATAGATGCTGTTCAAAAAGCTAATTCTGGACATCCTGGCATGCCGATGGGTATGGCTGATGTTGTGACGGTTTTGTATAAAAGTTTCCTCAAATTTAATCCAAAAAACCCAAATTGGCTTAACAGAGATAGATTTATTTTATCAGCAGGACATGGATCGATGCTTCTTTATTCTTTATTATACTTGACAGGTTATAAGAGTATTTCTTTGAATGACATCAAAAATTTTAGACAGTTAGATTCAATTTGTGCTGGACATCCTGAATATCATCAAGGAACCGGAATAGAAACAACAACAGGTCCTCTTGGACAAGGGATTGCTAATTCTGTTGGTTTTGCAATCGCAGAAGAAGTTTTAAAAAAAAAACTAGGTAAAGAGTTAATTAACCATAAAACTTATGTTTTAGCTGGAGATGGATGTTTAATGGAAGGTATCAGTCACGAGGCAATGAGCTTAGCTGGCCATTTAAAATTAAAAAACCTGGTGATGCTTTTTGATAATAACTCAATATCAATCGATGGACCGACTAATTTAACAGTTTCAGATAATTTTAAAAAAAGATTTGAAAGTTATGGATGGGATTATATTCTTATTGATGGTCATAATGAAAAAGAGATTTTTAAAGCATTAAAAAAAGTTCAAAATGCAAAAAAACCAACAGTTATCTCTTGTAAAACAAAAATTGGTTTTGGCTCTCCTAATAAATCAGGTAAGGCGTCTTCGCACGGAAGTCCTCTTGGTACGGATGAAATTAAACTTGTTAGAAAAAAATTAGATTGGAAATATAAACCTTTTGAAATTCCTAATAACATTTTAAGAGATTGGAAAAAAATTGGTAAAACAGGTGCGAAACTTGAAACAAACTGGAATAAATTTTATAAAAGAAAAAAACAAAAAATAGGAAAAATATTAAAAAACAACTTTTCTAAAGCTTTAAAGTCCGAAAAACAAAACTCTCTTAAAGAAATTAAAAGTTTAGCTACTCGAAAATCTTCTGAATTAATATTAAATGCACTTACTAAAGAAAATAATACTTTAATGGGTGGCTCTGCTGACTTAGCAGGATCAAACAACACTAAAACAAAATATCACAATATTATTAAACCTGGTAATTTTAATGGAGATTATATTCATTACGGGGTTAGAGAGCATGCAATGTGCGGAATAATGAATGGCTTAGCACTTCATAGTAAATTCATCCCTTATGGTGGAACTTTTTTAATATTTACAGATTACTGTAAGCCTTCCATTCGTTTATCAGCATTAATGAAACAAAGAGTTATTTATGTAATGACGCACGATTCAATCGGCTTAGGTGAAGACGGTCCAACTCACCAGCCTATAGAGCAACTATCTGGATTGAGATCTATTCCAAACTTAAATGTTTTTAGACCTGCAGACAGAATGGAAACTATTGAATGTTGGGAACTAGCATTACAAAATTCAAAAACACCGAGCGTACTATCTTTAACTAGGCAAAACCTTGACCCTATCCGAAAAAAATATTCTAATATAAATAAATGTTCTTTTGGGGCCTATGAAGTTTTGAGAACCGGTAGGAAAGTTAATTTAACTATATTAGCTAGCGGATCTGAGGTTAATTTAGCAATTAAAACTAGCCATAAATTAGCCAAAGATAAAATATATACTAAAGTTATATCAGTACCATGCCAAGACATTTTTGATTTACAATCAAAATCATATAAACAAAAAATTCTTGGTGAAACGAAGTTTAAAGTGTCAATTGAAGCGGCAACAACAGATTGCTGGAAAAAATATGTTGGAACAGAGGGTTTAACTTTTGGAATTGATACATTTGGTAAAAGTGCACCTTATAAAGAAATTTATAAACATTTTGGATTAACAGTTGAAAATATTTCCAAAAAAACTAAGAAATTAATAAAGGATTAAATATGACTGTAAAAGTTGGAATTAATGGAATGGGAAGAATAGGAAGAATGGTAATTCGAGCTATTATCGAAAGTAAAAATAAAAATATAGAAATTAAACATATTAATAACCGATCCAACCCTGAAGCAAGTTGTGCTTTAATAAAATACGATTCTATTCATGGAAAATTTAATGCAGATTTAGATTTTGATGAAAAACATCTAATTATTAATAAAAATAAGATTACATTTTCCCAAGAATCCAGTATTGAAAATATAGATTGGAAAAAATTTGATGTTGATTATGTCTTCGAATGTACAGGAAAATTTAATTCTAAAGAAAAACTATTGGCTCATATTAAAAATGGAGCAAAAAAAGTTATTGTTTCCGCTCCATGCAAAGATGCAGATAAAACTATTGTTTATGGAGTAAATGAAAATATTTTAATTAAAGAAGATCAAATTATTTCTGCTGCTTCTTGTACGACTAACTGCCTAGCACCTGTTGCTAATGTTTTAAATAAAAATTTTGAAATTGAAAAAGGATTTATGACAACCATTCATGCGTTTACTAGTGACCAAAGAATTTTAGATAATTCGCACAAAGATCCTAGAAGAGGCAGATCTGCCAGTCAATCAATTGTCCCAACATCTACAGGTGCATCAAAAGCAATAGGTGAAATCATTCCTGTTTTAAAAGGGAAACTTGAAGGGGTTGCAATGAGAGTGCCAACACCTAATGTTTCTTTAATAGAGCTCGTTTTTTGTACTAAAAAAAAAATAACAAAAGAAAAAATTAATGATGCATTTGTAAATAATTCCAAAAAGCAAACTAAAAAAATTTTAGAAATTACCTATGAAAAACTAGTATCAATTGATTTTAATCACAACCCTGCTTCAGCAACCATAGATGCTTCATTAACAAGTGTTGTTGGTAGCAACATGGGTAAAATTTCTGCTTGGTATGATAACGAGTGGGGTTTTTCAAATAGAATGTGTGATATAGCTGAACACCTTGATCAAATCTCTTAATGAGAAATATAAAAAATGAGTCCAGTCTTAATCAAAAAAAAGTGTTGCTTAGATTAGATTTGAACGTTCCATTAGATAATGGAAAAATTACTGACACCACTAGAATAGATAAGATTTTACCCACCATTAATTTTTTGTTAAAAAATAAAGCCAAGGTTATAATACTGTCTCATGTTGGTAGACCAAAAGGTAAAATTGTAAATGAATTATCTCTCAAACCTATATGTGAAGACTTAAAAAATAAACTGAATGAGAACATAAAACTTATTACAAAAGATATTAAAAATATTAAATCTACTGATCTTTTTGGTGATAAAAGTGAAAAAATTATAATGCTTGAAAACCTTAGGTTTTATCCAGAAGAAGAAAAAAATGATAATGGATTTGCAAAACATTTGGCAAGTCTAGCTGATATTTATGTTAATGACGCTTTTTCATGTTCACACAGAGTCCATGCTTCAATTTTTGAAATTACAAAATTTATTCCTTCATACGCTGGCCTCCAATTAAATCTAGAAATTGATGCTCTAGCTAAAATTACGTCTGAGATTAAAAGACCTATATCCTGCATAATTGGTGGTTCTAAGATATCATCTAAAATTAATATCATTAAAAACTTAATGCCTAAATTTGACAATATTATAATAGTTGGCGGGATGGCCAATAATATACTTAAGTATAAAGGATACGAAATCGGAAAATCTCTGCAAGAAGGTAATTGTAACCAAATAATTGAAGAAATATTCTCTCTATCAAAAAAAGAAAATTGTAAAATAATCTATCCTAAAGATGTTATTGTTGCAAAAAATTTGAATGGATCACCGGAAATAAAAGATTTAGACAATGTTTCTAAAGAAGAATTAATTTTAGATATTGGCCCCAAAACAATAAAGATCATTAATAATCTAATTGAAGAAAGTAATACTATTCTTTGGAATGGCCCTGCTGGTTACTTTGAAAACCCTAGTTTTTCAAATGGTAGCAATCAAATTGCAAAAAAAATTATTGAAAAAAATAAAAATAATACAATTTATTCAGTAGCAGGAGGTGGGGATACAGTTGCTTTATTAAATAATTTGGAAGCAATTAATAAATTTAATTTTGTTTCAACCGCTGGTGGAGCTTTTTTAGAATACCTTGAAGGAAAAGAACTTCCTGGTATAAAGGCTCTTAGTTAATATGTCTGAACTAAATAAAATTGCATTAAAAATATTATCTAATGGCAAGGGCATCCTTGCTGCAGACGAGAGTAATGGCACAATGACAAAAAGATTAGAATCTGTCAATGTCCCTTCAACTTCACAAAATAGACTTTTATTTAGAGAAACTCTTTTTTCTTCAGAGGGAATAAAAAGATGTATTGGTGGTGTTATTTTGTATGATGAAACAATTAACCAGACTGCTAGTTCAAAAGAAATTATCCCAAAATTAATCATTAAAAATGGAGCAGTACCCGGAATAAAAGTTGATACTGGTGCTAAAGTTCTAGCGGGATCACCTGAGGAAAAAATCACAGAAGGTCTCGATGGCTTAAGGGAAAGATTAAAAGAATACTATAAACTTGGTGCAAGGTTTACAAAATGGAGAGGTGTTTACAATATTTCTAATAAATACCCAAGTAAATTATCGATTCAAACAAATGCACACGCACTTGCAAGGTACTCTGCATTGGTTCAGGAATGTGGGATGGTTCCAATCGTAGAGCCAGAAGTTTTAATGGATGGAAACCATTCAGCAAAAGATTGTTTTAATAAAACCTCTGAAGTTATCAAAAAATGTTTTGAAGAATTAGCGTTTCACAATATTGATTTAAGCGGAATAATTTTAAAACCAAACATGATTTTAGCTGGAGCAGATTCTGATAAAAAGCTATCAAATGAAGAAGTTGCAAAACTTACCCTGGAATGTCTTAAAAAAAATGTCCCAACTGATGTACCTGGTATTGCCTTTTTATCTGGCGGCCAAACAGAAGTGGAAGCAACCAAAAATTTAAACTTAATCAATAAATATAATGATACAAATTTTATTATGACTTACTCATATGGCAGAGCGCTACAGCAAAGCGCACTTAAGTTTTGGTCAAAAGATATTAAAAATATACAGGGCACCCAAAAAATCTTCAACCACAGGGCTAATATGTGTACACTTGCGGCTCGAGGCAAATGGTCGGCAGAACTTGAAACAAAATAAACCAAATAAGAAATTTGTTTATTTAATTTCTCCAAATAAGATAGAAAAAGAAGACTTTTATACTAACCTTACTTTAGTACTAAGGTCACGAAAAGTAAGCTACTTTCAATTAAGACTAAAAAAAGAAACAAATAAAAATAAATTAATCATTGGAAAAAAAATTCAAAAAATTTGTAATAAATTTAAGGTTAAATTTTTAATCAATGATGATCCCAAGTTAGCCAAGAAACTTGGTGCAGATGGTTGTCACTTAGGTCAAAAAGATATGAATATATTAAATGCCAGAAAAATATTAAAAAATAAAATAATTGGCATTACATGTCACAATTCAATCAATTTAGCTAAAAAAGCAATCAAAGCTGGTGCTGACTACTTAGCATTTGGCGCTTTTTATTCATCAAAAACTAAAAAAATTAAATATAAAGCAAGTTTAAAAATATTAAAATCAACAAAAAAAATAACGGCACTACCAATTGTAGCCATTGGTGGCATAAACCTTAATAATTACAAAAAACTCTTATTGAATAAAGCTAACTTTTTAGCTATTTCAGGCTACATTTGGAACAATAAAAAATATAAACCATTGGAAGCAATTAAAAGATTAAGATGAAAATATACGCAAGTGAAATCCGAGTTGGAATGTTGGTCGAATACAAAGATGATCTTTGGCAAGTCTTAAAAACTCAACATGTGAAGCCTGGTAAAGGTGGTGCTTTTGCACAAGTTGAAATGAAAAGTGTAAATAAAAATACGAAATTAAATGAACGATTTAGATCAAGCGAGTCTGTCGAAAAAGCTTCACTCGATGAAACAAAATTTAATTATCTTTATAGTGATGAAAGTGACTATTATTTTATGGATCCTAAATCTTATGAACAAATTAATATAAAAAAAAATATTATTGGTGAAAAAGGTAAAATGCTATCTGAAAACCTAGAAGTAAGTATAAGTTTTTACAATGAAAAACCTATAACAGTAGAATTACCAAATCATGTCACATGTACAATTGGAATAACTGATGTGGCCCTTAAAGGTCAAACAGTTTCTTCCTCTTATAAGCCAGCAACATTAGATAATGGAATAAATATTCAAGTACCTCCCTTTATTGAAAGTGAAGATAAAATCATAGTTGATACAAGAACTATGGAATACATAAAAAAAATATAAATCTTATGCAATCAATATCAGCTAATCTTAATATTATGATAAAGGCTGCCGAAAAAGCATCCAAGGCTCTAATTAGAGATTTTGGGGAAATAGAGAAACTACAAGTTTCGATTAAAGGTCCTAATGACTTTGTTTCAAATGCAGATTTAAAAGCTGAAAAAATAATTATTGAGGAATTAAAAAAAGCTAGACCTTACTACTCTATTATTAGTGAAGAAGATGGATCGGAGTCCAATAAAGATAAAAACAATACTTGGATTATAGATCCAATAGACGGTACTACAAATTTTTTACATGGTGTTCCTCATTTTGCAATATCAATTGCTCTAAAATCTGGAGATGAAATAGTATCAGGTTTAATTTACGACCCTATAAAAGATGAAATGTTCTATGCTGAGAAGGAAAATGGTGCTTTTTTTAACAAACAAAGAATTAGAGTTTCAAAAAAAAAAGAGATCTATTCTTGCTTGTTTGCTACTGGGGGAGAATTTAAAAATGAAGTTCATTTACCTATAAGGAATTCTGGGAGTGCTGCGCTTGATATTGCATATGTCGCTGCTGGTAGGTACGATGGATATTTTCAAAATAATCTTAATTTATGGGATATAGCTGCAGGCATAATTATACTAAAAGAAGCTGGTGGTATAATTAACGAAATTAACTTATCTCAAAATAAAAATATTAAAATAAGGGCCTCAAGTATGGCTATTTATGACCAAATGCTTGAAAAATTAAAGAACTTTTAATTGTTTTATAAAAATCTTTTGCTATAAGTCTCGATATGAAAAAAGACATACATCCAAACTATCACACAATAAAAGTCGAGATGACTGATGGAACTCAATTTGAAACAAGATCAACTTGGGGGAAAGAAGGTGAAGTCTTAAAGTTAGAAATTGATCCAAAATCACATGCCGCTTGGACAGGTGGGAAACAAAAATTGATGGACAAAGGTCGTGTAAGTAAATTCAACAAAAAATTTCAAAATTTTAGATCAGAAAAAAAGGATTAAATGTCTAATATTCCATTAATGCCGATGGCGACTGCTGTTTGGCTAGTAGAAAATACAACACTAACCTTTAAACAAATAGCCAAGTTTTGTAATTTACATGAAGTTGAAGTTCAAGGTATTGCAGATGGAGAAGTCGCAAAAGGAATAATGGCTTATAATCCAATTATATCTGGCCAACTTACAAGAGAAGAAATTGAAGTTTCTTCAAAAGATGAAAATAGAGATCTACAAATTAAAAATACTGATATTGAAATATCTAGTGAAGATAAAAAAATTAAAAAATATATTCCCTTGTCTAAAAGGCAAGATAAGCCAGATTCAGCTTTATGGCTAATCAAGCACCATTCATTATTAAAAGATTCCCAAATAGCAAAATTAGTTGGCATAACTAAAAATTCTGTAACTTCGATTAAGAATAAAAGTTATTGGAATTATAATAATTTAAACCCCAAGGATCCAGTTGCAATTGGACTATTTACTCAAAAAGATTTGGTTGATGCCATTGAAAAATCTGAAAGAAGAATAAAAAGAGAAAAAAAAGAAAAAGAGAAAGCAAAACAAGCAAGAGAAATTTCAAATAATGAATAAATTTAATAGACATCAAATTTTTATAGTGATAATTACTCATTTCTAGAAATATTTATGAAAATAGAAGTTAAAGATAACAATATTGAACAAGCACTTAGAGTTCTTAAAAGAAAACTACAGCGTGATGGATTTTTTAAAGTTGTTAAACTTAAGAGCGTTTATGAAAAACCATCTGAAAAGAAAAAAAGAATTCTTCAAGAAAATATTAAAAGAGTTAAAAAGCTAAATAAGCTTAAGAATAGAATTTAGATATACCGCGGGGTGGAGCAGTCTGGTAGCTCGTCAGGCTCATAACCTGAAGGTCGGCGGTTCAAATCCGTCCCCCGCAACCAATCCCAGTAACACTTTTTTGATTTAGATAACGTTCAGAAAATAATCTTACCGCACCATTGACGCAATCGGAATGAAAATTGACTAAATTTTAAATCTAGATTTTTTACTATCAACTAAAAAAGCTTTAACTGTCTCTTTAGTAAGCTGACTAAATGTTTTTCCAAAATTTTCTATTTTTTCAATAGTTGGTGGTGGGATAGTAATAATATGGCAACCTAATTGTTTTGCTTGTAGATAATTGTAGGGCTCCCTAACACTCGCCCAAAGTATCTCTACATTTTTAAATTTCTTTGCCCATGCTAAACTTTTTTTAAATTCAGGAACTGGATCTTTACCAGTATCACCTGCTCTACCAGCAAATATTGAAATTATAACTTTAGTTTTTTTGTTAATACATTTTAAGATTTTTTTTGTTTGATTTGCTGAGTAGACAGCAGTTATGTTTAATTTTATATTTTTTTTATTTAAATCTTTTATTACTTTTCCAGTAAAATTACCCTTAGAATTAACAACTGGAATTTTAACATAGACATTTCTTCCCCAAGAATTTATTTCGTATGCCTGACGTGTCATTAGAGAGAAATTATCACCAAAAACTTCAAGAGACACTGGTTTTTTTTTACATATTTTGAGGATTTTTTTTGAATAAAGCCTGTAGTCTTTTGCTCCAGCTTTGCGCATCAAAGTTGGGTTTGTTGTAAAACCTTTTACAATATTTTTTTTATTAAATTTTTTTATTAATCCTATTTCAGCAATATCGCAATAAATTTTTGTATTCATATTTATAGTTTTTTCATTAGATATAATTTAAAATTGTATTATTAAATATTTTTAACAGTATATATAGTTAAATCATGAAAATGAAAATACACAATTCAAAATTAATTTTAATATTCGTAACATTAGTATTAATTTCATTTATTTTCGGTTTTATTGTCAATGAAGATTCTTTGGGTGGCGCTTACCATGATTACAAATATCATGAAAAATACTTTTTAAAATTTGCAGACGACTTTAAAAACACA
>Ga0307986_10001676_pt1 | contig 16045 bp, 17 predicted proteins | sample EllFjometageno82_FD_203170 | JGI IMG/M metagenome (GOLD analysis project Ga0307986, IMG submission 203170) | Marine microbial communities from Ellis Fjord, Antarctic Ocean - #82 | ecosystem: Environmental > Aquatic > Marine > Unclassified | place: Southern Ocean | collected 2014-10-09
ATGTGATCTTGCTTCAGATATTGCAGCTACTATCTGTGGACGTTTTTTCTCTTTTAAAAAAATTAGCTCTTCTTTTAAAACTTCAAGTCCGGCAGTTGTTATTGGTTCTTTTTCCATTTTAATCCCATTTTGCTATTGGTGGTAAAGACATTAAAATACCCTCTACATTACCCCCAGTTTGTAGTCCAAATTTTGTTCCTCTATCATAGAGTAAATTAAATTCAGTATATCTACCTCTTTTAATATACTGCAATTCTTTTTCTTTTGCAGTCCATTTTTTTTTGTAATTTTTTTTTATCACTGAATTAAACAGCATTTGAAAAGTAACTCCTAAATCAGATATAAATTTGAAATCCTTTTCCCAATTTTCTTTTTTATAATCAAAAAAAATGCCACCAATGCCTCTGGTTTCCTTTCTGTGTGGAAGGTAAAAATATTCATCACACCATTTTTTATATTTTTTATAATATTTTTTATTATGTCTATCACACATCTTTTTTAATTCTTGATGAACAAAAGTTTTTTCTTTATTATCTTTAATGCATGGTGTTACATCCATTCCACCCCCAAACCACCCATGTGTTGTGTAGATAAACCTTGTATTAAAATGGATTGCTGGAATGTGAGGATTTTTCATATGCATAACAACAGAAATTCCTGAGGCCCAAAAATTTGGATTTTTATCTGCTCCAGGAATTTTTTTTCTCATTTCCTTAGTAAATTTTCCATAAACTTCAGAAAAATTTACCCCAACTTTTTCAAAAAATTTTCCATTTTTTAAAATTCTAAATTCACCACCACCCTCATCTTTAATCGTACCTTTATTCCATTTCTTTGATTTAAATTTTATTTTTTTATTTTCAATTTTTTCAATGTTATCACAAAAAACATTTTGTAATAATTTGAACCAATTAGAAGCAAGTTTTTTTTTAATTTCTTTATCCATTATTTAGTAAATTTTGTTTGTCTTAAGTTTTCAGATAGAATTATAGCAACTGAAGAAGCAATATTTAAAGATCTTTTATTGTCTATCATAGGTATTTTCAATCTGTATTTGATTGAATTATGAACATGGTCAGGGACGCCAGCACTTTCTCTACCAAATAATAATGTATCATTGCCCTTAAACTTAAATGAAGCATATGATTCAGCAGATTTTGTTGTTAGTAATATTACCCTTTGGCCTTCTTTTGACTCAAAAAAATCTTCGGAGCTTTGATAAAATTTTATTGGTTTTTCATCCATATAATCCATAACAACTCTTTTAAATCTTTTATCATTAAATAAGAATCCACAAGGTTCAATAATTTCCAAGTCAGCGCCAAGACATGCACAGGTTCTTATAATGGCAGCAGTATTTTGTGGAATATCTGGCTCATATAAGGCTATTTTAGGTTTTAAATACATAGTTTCTGTGTCATTGTTTCAGTAGAAAAAAAACTTTTTTCTTATATGAATTCGTATATTAAATAACAATATACAAAAAATAAAAGATGTCTGAAAAAAAACCTGAAAGAAGAGAATTTTTATTTACAGCTTCATATGCGGTAGGAGCTGTCGGAGTAGGAGCCGTTGTTTGGCCTCTAATTGACCAAATGAATCCAGATGCCTCTGTTAAAGCATTAGCCAGTACCGAAGTTGATGTTAGTGCGGTTCAAGCTGGTAAAGCAATCACCGTGCTTTGGAGGGGAAAACCAGTTTTTATCAAAAGAAGAACACCTGAAGAGATAGCAGAAGCAAGAGCTGTCAAAATGGAAGATTTAAAAGACCCCCAAAAAGATGAGGATAGAGCGAAAGATCCTGAATGGTTAGTGATGGTTGGTGTTTGTACGCACTTAGGATGTGTTCCTTTAAATGACAAGGGTGATTATAACGGGTGGTTTTGTCCCTGCCATGGATCACACTATGATACATCAGGAAGAATAAGAAAAGGTCCAGCCCCATTAAATATGGAAGTTCCTAAATATGAATTTATTAACAGTAACACAATTAAAATTGGATAATAAATAATTATGAGTGATCACGAGTACGTTCCTGCATCAAAATTTGGAAAATGGTTTAATGACAGACTTCCTCTTCTATCGCTTGCCAGTCATCTTACAGACTATCCAACGCCTAAAAATTTAAATTACTGGTGGACATTTGGTGGAATATTAACTTTTTGCTTAATTACACAAATCGTAACGGGTTTGACTTTAGCAATGCACTATATTGCTCATGCTGACCTAGCTTTTGAGAGTGTTGAGCACATTATGAGAGATGTAAACTACGGGTGGCTTATAAGATACATCCATGCAAATGGTGCATCAATGTTTTTCTTAGCAGTGTATATTCATATCTTCAGATCATTATTTTATGGATCATACAAATCTCCAAGAGAAATAATTTGGATTATTGGAATAATAATTTATCTTTTAATGATGGCGGCAGCATTTATGGGCTATGTCCTTCCTTGGGGTCAAATGAGTTTTTGGGGAGCAACAGTTATTACAAATCTTTTTAGTGCAATACCCTTAGTTGGAGAGGGAATAGTAAATTGGCTGTGGGGTGGTTATTCCGTGGATAACCCAACTTTAACAAGGTTCTTTACGCTTCACTACTTAATTCCATTTTTGATTTTAGGATTAGTAGTTCTTCATATCTGGGCTTTACACATTCCTGGAAATAATAATCCGGTAGGAATTGATGTTAAAAAACCCTCCAAAGATACGGTGCCATTCCATCCATATATTGTTATTAAAGATGCTTTTGCATTACTAATGTTTACAATTGTCTTTGCATTTTTTGTATTCTACTCACCAAATGTTTTAGGACATGCGGACAATTATATAGAAGCAAACCCAATGGTAACACCAGCCCACATTGTTCCTGAGTGGTATTTATTACCTTTTTATGCAATCTTAAGGTCAGTTCCTGATAAATTAATGGGCGTAGTTGCAATGTTGTCAGCAATTTTAATTCTAGCAGCACTTCCATGGCTAGATACTTCAAAAATTAGATCGGCTGTATTTAGACCTCTTTATAAACAGTTTTATTGGATATTATTGATTGATGTATTGGTGCTTGGTTATGTTGGTGCAATGCCAGCAGAGGGTTTATATTTATTGATTGCTAGAGTTGCTACAGCTTATTATTTTATCCATTTTTTAATAATCTTACCAGTATTAGGATTTAAGGAAAAAACTATACCTTTGCCTTTAAGTATTACAGAACCTGTTCTTGGTGGTTTTCCAAATGCAGCAATTGTTAAAAAAAAAGAAAGTCTAAACTAATTTAGTGAAAAATATTTTTAAGATAACATATTTAATAACCTTTTTACTAGTGGGTACAGCTCAGGTTAATGCAGCAGAAAAAGTTTCTCTTTTAAGTACAGATTGGAGTTTTAAAGGGTTATTTGGAAAATTTGATAGGGGATCACTGCAAAGAGGATATCAGGTATACACTGAAGTTTGTGCATCATGTCACTCCATGAAATACGTTAGTTATAGAAACTTATTTGAGCCAGGAGGACCAGAGTTCACAGAAGATCAAGTAAAAGCTATAGCAGCAGGTTTTGAAGTTACTGACGGACCAAATAGCGATGGAGAAATGTTTGTAAGACCTGCAAAGTTATCAGATAAGTTTGTCATGCCTTTCCCAAATGTTAAAGCAGCACAAGCGGCAAATGGAGGGGCTTATCCACCTGACATGTCTGTATTAGCAAAAGCCAGAAGTGGTGGGGTTGACTACATTTATTCAGTACTTTTAGGGTATGAAGATCCACCTAGTGGAGTAACTCTTGATGATGGAGTTTATTACAATAAATATATGTACGGAAATAAAATTAAGATGTCAGAACCACTATCAGATGGTTTGGTCGAGTACAGTGATGGAACAATCCCGTCAAAAGAACAAATGGCCAAAGATGTAACAACATTTTTAATGTGGACTGCAGAACCTCATTTAGAAGCTAGACATAAAATGGGCTTTAAAGCGATTTTGTATTTGATAATTTTAACTATATTAGTTTATTTTAGTATGAAGAAAATTTGGTCACGTATTGAATCTGAAGTTTAGTATATCACCATCTTTGACAGTATAATCTTTTCCTTCAAGCCTCATTTTCCCATTTGTTTTTGAGTTTACCCAACCATTGTTGGCAATGAAATCTTCATAGGCAATTGTTTCAGCTCTGATAAAACCTTTTTCGAAATCAGTATGAATTTCTCCAGCTGCTTTTGGAGCTGTACAATTTTTTTCAATTGTCCAAGCTCTAGTTTCTTCAGGACCTGATGTGAAGTAAGTATCTAGCTCTAAAATACTGTAGCCTTTTTGAATCAACATATTTAAACCAGTTCTTTTTAACCCAATCATTTCCATATAATTTTCTTTTTCTTCACTTTCTAACTGATTAATTTGATTTTCAATATCAGCCGAGACTATTAAGGTATTTTTTTCTCCAAATTTTGAAATAAAAGCCTCTGTGTATTGATTGCCATTTTGAACGCTTGCTTCATCAACATTACAAACAAAAATTTTAGGTTTTAAAGACAATAAACCACTTTGGTTTAGAAGTTTTTTTTCAAATTGATCATAAAGAATCTGAATATCTTTAGAATTATTTATACAATCTGATGCAATTTCTAATACTTTCAATTGTTCCTCATCTACATTTTTTTTATTGTTCTTCTCTAATCTTTTCTGGATTGATTCAAGATCTGCTAACATCATCTCAGTTTCAATAATTTCCAGATCTCTTACAGGGTCTACAGTAGAGTTTACATTTTGAATATCAGCAGAATCGAAACATCTTATCATGTGTATTACTGCATCAACCTCTCTAATGTGAGATAGAAATTTATTTCCCAAACCTTCACCTTTAGAGGCGCCCTCTACAAGGCCTGCAATATCTACAAATTCAATTGTAGTATTTATCTTTTTTTTTGATTGAGATATTTCTACTAATTTATCTAGTCTTTCATCTGGAACTGGTACAACACCAACATTTGGTTCAATAGTGCAAAAAGGAAAGTTAGCAGCTTGTGCTTTGTTAGAATTTGTAAGTGCATTGAATAGTGTTGACTTACCAACATTAGGTAGCCCAACAATTCCACACTTAAAACTCATTATTTATTATTTACTGTGCTTGCAAATAAATCCAATTTTTTATCAATCAATATAGGTATTGAATTAACAATATTATCTGTAATTTTTTCTAAAGCTAAAATTTCTTCATCATCAAAATTATTTAATACGTGATTACTTACTTCCATTTTTGTTTTTGGCTTACCTATTCCAATTCTTACTCTTGAATATTCTTTACCAATAAACTTATCTATTGATTCAATTCCATTATGCCCTGCACTTGACCCTCCGAATTTTGCTTTTATTTTACCAAATTCAATATCCAAATCATCATGAAAAACAATTACATCTTCGGCATCTATTTTAAAGTATTCTATTAATTCACGAATACAGATCCCAGAATTGTTCATAAAAGTTAGTGGTTTAATTGCATAAATCTTTTTTTGCTCAACATCCCCAGTTGTCAATAGCCCTTTAAATTTAGGTTTTTGTTTTGAAAGGTTAAATTTCTTATTTAGAGCATCAATCATTTTAAATCCAATGTTGTGCCTATTATTTTCGCTGTCGGGAGTTGGGTTACCTAAACCTACAAATAGAAGCATATTTTTTTTAAGTCGAATCTAGGAATTTTCACTATAATAAGTTGATTATTTTTTCTCTTCAGTGACTTTTTTTTCATCACCATCTTTTTTATCACCATCAGCAACTGCTGTATCAGTCTTGTCATCTGTTGTCGCATCCTCATCTGCAACTTCTGCAGGTTTCTCAGGCTCTTTCATAACTGTTGGTGCAGCTAATGTTGCAATTACAAAATCTCTACCCAAAATAGTTGGTGTAACACCCTCTTCTAATTTAACAGAAGATATTTTAAAACTTTCTCCAATATCTATTCCATCTAAATCTATAATTATTGCTGATGGAATTTTTTCACTAGGACATTTTAATTCAATTTTTCTTCTAACTATATTTAGTACCCCACCTCTTTTCAAACCTGGGGAAGTTTCGTGGTTAATGAACTGCACTGGCACCTCTATTCTTATTTTTACACCAGGAACAATTCTAAGAAAGTCAATGTGTATTGGTTCATCTGATATTACATTGTACTTAATTTCTCTTGGTAAAACATTTTGGGACTTACCGTCTAAATCAAGGCTTATAATACTTGATAAGAAATTTTCTTTTTCTACTAAAGATTTAAGTGTTTTTTTTGATATGGTAACTTTTTGATTTTTTTCTGTTCCACCATAAACTATACCTGGAATATTCCCAGCCAGTCTAAGAGATCTGATATCACCTTTTGATTTGGTATTTCTAGTATTTGCTTCAAGTGAATTCATAAAAGAAGGTTTTCTAGCGTAAGTTTCTCAATAACTCAAGATAATTATTTAAATAAGTCTGATACCGAAGTTGAATTAGAAATTCTTTTGATTGCTTCCCCCATAAGTGTTGAAATAGGTAAAACTTCTATATTATTAGCTTTCTTAATTTTATCTTGGTTATCAATTGTGTCAGTTATTACTAATTTTTTTATAACTGACTTTTTAATTTTTTCTACAGCTTCACCGCTTAGAACACCATGAGTAATGTAAACATAAACTTCTTTGGCTCCCCTATCTTTTAGGGCCTTAGCGGCATTGACTATTGTTCCACCAGTATCAATTATATCATCTACTATAATACAGGTTTTACCTTTGACATCACCTATCACATTCATAACCTTGGATTGACCGGGTTTAGGTCTTCTTTTATCAACAATGGCAAGATCAGCACCTAAAATTTTACCAAGAGCTCTAGCTCTTTCTGTCCCTCCGACGTCTGGGGCAACACAAATAATATTTTTACTTTTAATATTCTTTTTTACGTGTCTTGCAAAAATTGGAGTAGCAAATAAGTTATCTACAGGTATATCAAAGAAGCCTTGAATTTGACCCGCATGCAAGTCAACGGTAACAACACGGTCAGCACCAGCTTTGGTAATCAGATTAGATACAAGTTTTGCTGATATAGAGGTTCTAGGTACTACTTTTCTATCTTGTCTAGCGTAGCCAAAGTAAGGAATAACAGCAGTAATATTTTTGGCTGAAGATCTTTTTAAAGCATCAATACACAGAAGTAATTCCATTAAATTATCATTTGCAGGAGAGGAGATTGATTGAATTATAAAAATACTGTTGCCTCTGATACTTTCATTAATTTCTAAATAAATTTCCCCATCAGAAAATTTTTTAATACTAGAATTTACAAGTTTGGTTTTTAAATATTTTACAATGTTTCTACTTAAAGGTTTATTGCTGTTTCCGGTTAATAGTTTCATGAGATACTGTTAATTAATCATAATTATTGAAATATTTCTACCATAATCACTCTCATTGCGGCTAATAGATCTTCTTGCGCTAAAAAAATTATTTTTGGTGTTGAATGTATCCTTATTAATAACATCAATTTTACTAATATTTAAGCTCTTTAATTGAAAATAAATATATTTATTTAAATCAAAGTAATTTTTATCATAATTTTTTTTGAAAAAAATTATATTATTTTTATCTTTCTTAATAAATTTTTTTATAAGGTCTTCTCTAACTTGATAATTGTTACATGAAATACATGGACCTATAGCAGCAGTAATACCTTGTGGTGTGCAACCTTTTTTTATCATAAATTCAACAACTTTTTTTATAATATCTTTATAGGCACCCTTCCATCCAGCATGGATAGCAGCTACCATTTCTTGACTCTCATCGTGAATTAATATGGGAGCACAATCAGCAGTTAAAATAGCTATCGGTGTGCTTCTTTTATTTGTTACTAAAGCATCTCCTTTAAAATTAGTATTACTAAGTTTTGAATTTTTACTTATATAGCGAAATTTATTGCCATGAACTTGATTTAATAAAATTATTTTTTTTGGGTTAGCTTTAATTTTATTACCTACGGTCTCAAGGTTTTTTAGTATATTCCTCTTTTTGTCAGAGGAACCCGGTCCACAATTCAAACTTTTAAATAAGCCAGTAGATTCCCCACCCAATCTATTGAAGAAAGCATGTTCTATGTTTCTAAATTTAGATAATTTTTTTGATTTAATCATTTTAAAATCCTAAATTAAATTTATTTTTATGATTTGTTATCAACATCACTTTAAATAAATGTCCCATCTGATTTTGATCAATTAACCTTTTAATTCTAAAATAAATATCAGCCTTTTTACTAAATGACATATTTTTTGATAATATTTCAGCCCTATCAAGTATACCAAGTTTTGTTAAAAATTTTTTTTGAGTAGTGGACAGGGAAGAGCATCGACCAAATTTTTTAATTAGTTTATTAATTAAATTAAAGCTTAAATTATAAGTTATATCTGAATTTCCGCAGTCTTTTAGAACGTCGCAGTATTTGTGCTTGGAAACTGCTTGGAGAGTATTTTTCATTTTATTTTCAAGATATGCATAATCAATTATTAAAAGTCCCCCATTATTAAGTGTAATTTTTTGAATTATAGTATTTAAGTATTTTGTGGTTAGAGGAGAATATTCGATAAATGTTTGTTTATAGGAGATTTTAAATTTTATTTTTTTTTGAAATTTTTGCATATCAAAAGGAATATCCAAATATTTCAATTTTTGATCATCAATAAACTTTACATGTCTTTCGTACCATTTTTTTTTTTTTTTTAAGAACTGCTTAATTGGTAAAGCATCAAAGAACTCATTAGCAATAAAAATACATGGAAAATTATTTAATTCATTTAAATTATTTAACCATTTAATTTTTGCATCTTTAATATTATCTTTTTGTGTTCGTTGAAGTAATTCACTTTTTTCTAATATATTAATTTTACAAGAGCTTTTAAATTGAGGAAATTTACTGAATGTTTGAACTAATACTCTCATCATTTCACCATTACCAGCTCCTAATTCAATCAAATTAAATTGCTTAGGACGATCAAGCTTCTCCCAAAATGAAATTACCCAGATAGCAATCATTTCAGAAAATAATATAGATATGTTAGGTGCTGTTATAAAATCACCATTTTTGCCAAAAGGATTTTTTTTCATATAGTAGCCTTGTTTTTTATTATACAGGGACTCTTCTATAAATTTATCTAATGCAACTAAGGTATTTTTTTCATTTTTCATTATTCATTATTCATTATTTTTTAAATAAAATAAGAGTGTACCGGTCACTAAAAAAAGAACACTTATTATCTGTCCCAACGTCAAGTTTAAAATTAAATAACCAATTTGAGGGTCAGGAGATCTAAAAAATTCTAAAAGAAATCTAAATAAAGAATAAAAAATTAAAAATAAAGCTGATATTTTTCCTGGATTTTCTAAATAATTTTTATTGGAAAAATGCCTAAGTAAAAAAAACAAAATTATCCCTTCAAAAAAAGCCTCATATAACTGCGAAGGATGTCTTTTAATATTATCTATCAGTATAAATTGCACAGACCAGGGTAGTTCGGTCGATCTTCCAATAAGTTCTGAATTTATAAAATTTGCAATTCTGCCAAAAAAGATTCCAATAGGAGCCGATAGTGCCACCAAATCTAAGAATATAAATTGATTAATTTTATTTCTACTTGAAAATAATTGAGATGAAATAATAACTCCAATTAAGCCTCCGTGAAAAGACATTCCACCATTCCATACCATTAGGATTTCAAATGGGTTTTCTAAATAATATTTTAGATTATAAAATAATACATACCCAAGTCTCCCACCGAGAATCACCCCTACAATTAGATATGTAATAAAGTCATCGAATAAACTCAGTATTTGTTGATCTTTAATTAGTTTTTTTTTACAATATATCCATCCAAATATAATTCCAAAAATATATGCCAACGAATACCACCTAATTTCTAATGATAAAATCTGAAAAGCAACTGGGTCAAAATTATTAGTAAACATTTTTAAAAAACTGGATATAGAGTATATTAATTTTATAATCGAATATATGACAAAATCAAAATTTATAATTGATAAATTAGCAAAATTATTTGAACAAGGACTGATTTCTTATAAAGATTTAAGTTCTGAGATAGTAAATATTTTGAAATCAAAAAGAGATGAGATAGTTTTTAAAATGAAGTTAACTAGCAAAGAAGAAACGGACATTTTAATTAAAAGAGTTGAAAATCTTGAAAAAAAAATAGTAAAATTAGAAAAAAACAAATTAAAAAAAACTACAAAGGTAAAAAAATCTTAACACTCAGCCCACCAAGGTGAGATTTTCCTAATACGATATTTCCACCATGCGATTTTATAATATCTGATGTAATTGATAACCCAAGACCGACACTAGATCTTGAATCTCCTCTACTTCTATCAAGTTTGTAAAAAGGTTTGAAGACATTTTGGTATTCTTTTGCAGGGATACCAAGACCATCATCGTCAATAGTTACTATTATACTATTATTATTTTTAGACAGCCCAAGATTTACTTTACTGGCATATTTAATTGAATTATCAATTATATTATTTAAGGATCTTTGGATTAAATTTTTTCTTCCATTCATATAAACTCTAGGAATTAATTTTTTTGAAATGCTATCATTGTCATATTTATTGATTGTGATTTCTATTAATTCCGAAATATCAAAAATTTCATTTTTTTCTAAATAAGATGAACTAGTAAATTGTAGATATTCATTAAGCATTTTTTCCATCTCATTTACATCTGAAGACATTTTTTCGGACAACTCCTTATCTTCAATAAAAGATATTTGAAGTTTTAGCCTTGTTAATGGAGTTCTAAGATCGTGACTTATTCCTGATAACATTTCAGATCTTTGATTGAGATGTCTCATTATCCTTTTTCGCATTTTATCAAATTCTAAGCCAGCTTGACGTATCTCCAATGCACCAGAAGGTCTATATTCATCAATATTTTCTCCTTTACCAAATCTTTCAGCAGCCTTTGCAAGATTTACAATTGGTCTTGTTTGATTTTTTAAAAATATTATTGCGATTGTTATCATTAATAGTGCTGGTAGGGTTATCCATAGCGCAAACATTCTTGCAGAAGCGCTTGCAACTCTATCTTTAGGAATAAAAAATTCAAAATAACCTTTATTATGTTTTATATTTATGTGAATGAGCTCTCTATAGGTTGTAGTATCAAACCAATACTTTCCAGCACCAATATTTGATTTTAATTCTCTTCTTAAAGTCCTGTCAATTGGGCTAAACCACCTTTCCTTTAATGGTTTATCAAATAATTCATTATTCTTGAATTCAACATTGAGATCTAAATAAATTGAAAAAATGCCAGATAAATCATTATTATTATATTTACCATTGTCGTAAGCTGTCATGAAAGTTTTCATCTCACCAACTAAAGCTCGAGTCATGCCTTTGTTTGTTTTAATCCAAAGACTATCAAAAAAAACTATCGTTATAATTAATTGTAGAACGATAATGGGTACTGCCACTATTAATAAAGCTCTATAAAATAACCTTCTTGGTAATAAATTCTTTATAAATTTACTCAATCCATAAGACATAGCCCACACCTCTTAAAGTTTGTAAATATTTTGGATTTTTAGGATCAGTTTCGATTTTTTTTCGTAATCTAGTAATTATAACATCTATAGATCTTTCTTTATCTAGATCAATTAGTTTTCCAATATCCTCTCTTGAAAATGTTTTACCAGGATTATTGATCATTTTTTCTAAGATAATTTTTTCGGTATTATTTATTTTGAATTCATTTTTATTTTTAATAATTAAAAGTTTATTTAAGTCTATTTTAATATTATCAAAATCAATAATTCTTTTTTGATCAGTTTTTTTAGTTTTATTCAATATGTTTTTTATTCTCAATATAAGTTCTTTGGGCTCAAAGGGTTTAGGTAAATAATCATCAGCTCCGATCTCTAATCCTCCAACTCTGTCTTCTGCCTCACCTTTTGCAGTTAAAAGAATTATGGGTGTATCAATTTTGGATTTATTATCCTTAATAAATTCTAACCCACTTTTTCCAGCCATCATTACATCTAAAATAATCAAATCAAATTTAATAATTAAAACTTTTTCTTCAGCATTTTCTGCGCTATACGAAGTGGTAACTAAGTAATTATTTTCATTGAGATATTTTTTAACCAAAGATCTAATTCCATCATCATCATCTACAATTAAAATGTGAGCTATGAAATCATTCATTAATTATTTTTTTTAAAACATTACTGAAGTTTAAAACTTGGTCAGAACTTGAGTTTAAAAGAGCATTATAAATTCTTTTTTTTTGCATTAAAAATACCTCTTCATAAATTTTTTCACCTTTGTGACTCAGAAAGATATGTTTCACTCTTGTGTCTTGCTGATCTTTCTTAAAAGAAATAGTTTCAAGTTTAATCAAATCTTTTAAAACTCTGTTTAAACTTTGCTTAGTAACTTTTAGTTTTTTAAGCAGCTCAGAAATTGTAATTCCTTTGTACATTGAAAGTAGGTGTAATACCTTATGGTGTGCTATCCCAATTGAGTATTTATCAAGTATTTTCTTAGCATCTGCAAAAGATTCTCTGTAGCTTGTAAATAACCTTTCAATCAATTGCTTTAACTGAGTATCCTTTAAATATAAAAGTTCTTTCATTATTGGTAAGTTATATTGACATATTATAGATACAAAGATAATTTTGTTAAAAAATTAAATTAATTCACACATGACACCCTACGATAAAAGATCTGGTAAAATCTGGTATAATAATGAGCTCGTTGATTGGGCTGATGCTAAAATTCATATTTTAAACCATGGGCTTCATTACGCAAGTTGCGTTTTTGAAGGAGAGAGAGTTTATGAGAGCTCAATATTTAAATTAGAAGAACATACTTCGAGACTTTTTTATTCTGCCAAAAGAATGGGAATGACAATTCCCTACACTGAAAATGAAATAAATGATGCTTGCAATAAAATTATCTCAGTTCAAAATGTAGATAATGGATATGTAAGGCCTACTGTTTGGAGAGGAAGTGAAATGATGGCAATATCTGCACAGCAAACAAAAATTCATGTTGCCGTAGCAACTTGGGAGTGGGGATCTTACTTTGACCCAAAGTTAAAAATAGAGGGTATTAGATTGAATATTTCCAAATGGAGAAAGCCAGCACCAAACACAATACCATGGGATACAAAAGCGTCAGGTCTTTATATGATTAACACTCTATCAAAACATGAAGCTGAACAACAAGGCTTTTCTGATTCTTTAATGTTGGATTATGAGGGAAATGTAGCAGAGGCAACAGGAGCAAATATTTTTTTTAAAGATAATAATGGTGAGATACACACTCCAATTCCCGATTCTTTTTTAGACGGTATAACAAGAAGAACTGTAATAGAAATTTCAAAATCCAAAGGTATTAAGGTTCATGAAAGAAAGATTAAACCTGAAGAGCTTTCAAATTTTGTTGGCTGTTTCTTAACTGGGACTGCCGCTGAAGTTACGCCTGTATCATGTATTGCTGATAATAAGTTTAAAGTATGCAAAACTATAATCGACTTAAATGAAAGTTATCAAGCTTTAGTCAGAAAAAAATAAATAATTTATTTTTTATTATCTTCAGACATGGCGTGGTCAATGCCCTTTCTTAAATATTCATAACCAGTATACAACGTTAAAAAAGCTGAAAGCCAAAGCAGTATCATACCAATAGATTGAGCATTATAATCTTGAAAATTAAGAATTTTATTTCCAGTTTCACCGGTAAGAAGAAGTGATATGGCAACCATTTGTAAAAATGTTTTTAATTTAGCTAAATTGGTAACAGGTAGCTTGATTTGTCCTCTAGCTAAAAATTCTCTTAGACCTGAAATTAGTATTTCCCTTGTAAGTATTATAATCGCAGCAACAACTTCGTAATGTTTAATTGTTCCACTCATAACAAGTAGTATTAGAGCGGTAGCAACAATAATTTTATCTGCAATTGGATCTAGTAATTCTCCTAATTTAGACTCTTCTCCCATCATTCTTGCTAGCATACCGTCTAAGAAATCTGTGAATGAAGCAATCACGAATAATGCGAAAGCAGTTAAATCTCCATAAAATCCAGGCAAATAGAATGCAAGAACAAAAAAGGGAACTATTATTATTCTGCCAATTGTTAGTATATTTGGAATTTTTTTAAGCATAATTATTCGTGGAAAAAGTTATATATCTTTTTTGCAACTTTTTCCTCAACACCTTCAACTGTTTTAATTTCATCAAAACTGGCTGATTCAACTGCTCTTGCTGAGCCAAAATGATTTAATAGTGACCTTTTTCTAATAGATCCAACACCCTCTATTTGGTCTAGTAATGATTTTGTAATGCCTTTAGCTCTTTTAGCTCTATGAGCGTTGATTGCAAACCTATGTGCTTCATCACGAAGCCGTTGCATAAAAAATAGTGTAGGATCATTTTTTTCAAACTTAAAAGATTCACCTTTGTAAAAAAAAGTTTCATCTCCGCTATTTCTAAATTTACCCTTTGCAATAGCAATCATGGGTAGATCATGTAAACCAAACTCATCTAATACTTCTTTTGCAGTTGAATATTGGCCTTTTCCACCATCAATTAGTATTAAATCTGGTAAAGTTAAATAATTTCCCTTTTCAAGCATTGCTCTCTTAAACCTTCTAGTAAGAACTTCTTTCAACATTGCAAAATCATCTTGTTCTGCGCCTTTTGTTTTAATATCAAATTTTCTATATCTTTTTTTAATGAATCCCTCGTTTCCAAAAGTTATCATTGCTCCGACACTATTTGTTCCAGAAATATGACTATTATCGTAAACTTCCACTAAGCTTATACCATTCTTAAGACTAAATTTTTTAGATACACCTTCAAATAAATTTTTATTATTGTTTGTTTCATAAATTTTTCTATTTAAAGATTCTTTGGCATTTTTTACTGCCATTGCAATAACCTTAGCTTTTGTTCCCTTTTTAGCTATGTTAATAGAGATACTATTATTTTCTTTTTTACTCAAAGTTTCTTCAATTAATTTTTTATCTTTAATATCTGAATTAATAATTATCAACTTTGGAACATTTTTATTTTCATAAAACTGCATTAAAAAAGAAGACATTATTTCATTAACCTCTTGATCTGGGTCATGCTTTGGAAAATAAGCTTGGTTACCCCAATTTTGTTTAGATCTATAAAAAAATACCTGAATACAAGTTTTGCCAGATTCTTTATAGGCAGCAATCACATCAGCATCCACAAGATTTGCCTCATTAATTCTTTGTGAGGATTGAATTATATTTAATGATTTAATTCTATCTCTAAAAATAGTAGCTCTTTCAAAGTCGAGTTTTTCACTTGCTACTTCCATTTGTTCAGATAAATTTTTTTGAATATCTCTTGATTTTCCCGATACAAATTGAATTGCATGATCAACTGATTTTTTATAATCCTCTTTATTAATATAATCAACACATGGTCCCGAGCATCTTTTAATTTGATAAAGTATGCAGGGTCTTTTTCTGTTTTTAAATGTTGTGTCATCACAAACTCTTATTTGAAATATTTTTTGCAGCATTTTTATTGTCCAATTTGCTGTACCAGCAGATGCAAAAGGTCCAAAATAAAAACCTTCTTTATCTTTTTTCCCCCTATGTTTTGTAACTTGTGGCCACTGATCTTTATTGCCGATAAAAACAAAAGGAAAAGATTTATCGTCTTTAAGTAATATATTGAATTTAGGCTTGTGTTTCTTAATTAAATTAGCTTCTAAAAGCAATGCTTCACTTTCATTAGCGGTAGTTGTTATCTCTAACTTAAAAGTTTGAGACAGCATTCTTGCTGTTCTAATAATATGGTTTTTTTCAGCTACATAGCTCCTTAGTCTATTGGGAAGATTTTTTGCTTTTCCCACATACAAAATCACATCTTTGTGATCAAGCATACGATAAACTCCAGGACTCTTGGGAATTAAGGGTAGTTCTTTTCTAATTACGTCTTTGCCTAATTCAGAGCTTTTCATGACTTCTTTTTTTGGTA
>Ga0307986_10001678_pt1 | contig 16037 bp, 16 predicted proteins | sample EllFjometageno82_FD_203170 | JGI IMG/M metagenome (GOLD analysis project Ga0307986, IMG submission 203170) | Marine microbial communities from Ellis Fjord, Antarctic Ocean - #82 | ecosystem: Environmental > Aquatic > Marine > Unclassified | place: Southern Ocean | collected 2014-10-09
TAAAAATTTTATTTTCTTATTTTTACTTTTAATGTGTTTGACGATTTGATCACTGCATTTTTTAACTGATCTTTTAAAAGTTTTACCTAAGAAATATTCAAGTTTTTTTTTCAATTTTAATTAATCTCTTTATTAAATTTTTGTATTAATTATTTTTGCAGGATTTCCAGCAACTATAGAATTAGGTTTAATATCTTTAGTAACTACAGCTCCTGCTGCAATAACTGAATTATTCCCTATCTCAACTCCACTTAAAATTATAGCACCATAACCAATAAAACAACCTTCACCAATTTTAATTGGAACTGAAAGCTCTCTTTTATCCCTTACGACTGGAGCATCAAAAGCTCTATAGTTAGTATTAACTACGTCATGATCGTTTCTTCCAATTATGCCCACTGTGTTTGCTATTACAGTACCATCACCAATAGAACCTTCAATTTCAATAGTAACATTTTTTCCTATATAAATATCATTGCCAATCTCAAGGTTGTAAATAGATGCAATACTACAATTTCTTCCTATGTGAACATTTTTACCAATTTTAAGATTTTTATTGATTATTAGAAAATAAAATTTTCTAATAATAGAGAATAATTTTTGTCTAAAAGAAAATTTCATATATTGTTATTTTAATATTTAAATATCTTTTTTAAAATCCAAAATATTCTATTTTGAATTGATTTGCTATAAATTTTATTCTCAACATCTTTATCAAATTTATGATTTGCAACTATATTTAATGGCGCAGGTAGGCTTAAATTAAATTCATCACTTATGCTACTTGAAGGAATATAGTTAACTGGATATGATTTTGTGTGAGAGGAATCTAATCCAATACCAATATTGGATACTAAATTTATTTTAGGTGTTATGTGTAATTTTTTATTGATAAAATTTGTAAAAATCCATGTATAGTCCCAAGTGTCTATTTTTCTATTTTTAACTTTACTTAATATCCAGTGCCAATAAAAATATGCCCTATAAGACCCCAAATATGTTTTAAGAAATTTGTTTTTTTGTATTTTATCTAAATTATCTAAGTTTCTATCAAATCTTTGCCAACGATCTTTCCAAGTACCCCATCCCCAAGAATTAAAATATTTTGAATAAAAATAGTTTTCTTTATTTAAATTCCATTTTGATAAAAAATTTGACCCACATATAGACGCAATTTCAGAATTTGGTTTATACCTAATTAACATTTGCTCCATAAAAGGAAAAAACTTACTAGAAGGAATACAATCGTCTTCTAGTATAATTGCCTGATTAAAAGATTTAAAAACCCAATCAATAGCTTCTGGTATTCCATGAGCTATTCCTACATTTTTATCTTTAAAAAGTGTTTTAATGTTCGGATATTTGTTTGAAAACATTTCAATTGTCTTTCTAGTTTTTTTACAATTAGCCATATCAGAAGAATTATTTGGTCCATCCATATATATAAAGATGTCTTCAATATTATTTTTTATTAAAATATTGATCAGATTTTCAGTTAAATCTGGTCTTTTGTAGGTAATTAATAATACTGGAATATTTACTCTCATATTTGGTAAAAGTACTACCAATAACAATCATTTTCTACTAATTTTGAATGAGTTGGCTTATCTTGTATTCTTGGACGGACCCAATTTTCATTATATAATTTTCCAATTATAGGATGATTATCCCATCTTTGGCCCTTTATTCCAAATAAAATTTGCAAAGATCCACCCATGTGTATTGCTTGTTTCCCCAATCTTTTTACGTGAGCCGCTAATGGAAAACCATAAGCACCACAACCAATCAAAGCTATATCAAAATTCTTTTTTGAAATTTGATTTTTCATAAAATCTAAAGCTTGAAACCAGTTATCAAATTGGTTTTTTTCACCAGATAAACTTTGAACAGCTTTAATTACATCTAATTCAAAATCTGGAAGAATATCTTTATTAGAAAATAAAAGATCTTTTTTTTTATATTGTTCAATTATAGTTTCTGTAAAGGGGTGTATGACAAGTACTTTTTTATTTTTAAGAAGTTTGCTCCATGGATCATTGCTTAGATATGGTTCTAAACAAGCAAGTTGTACAATATTTACATTTCTTAACTCTTTTTTATAAAAAAATTCTTCAATTCTCCATGATCCTAATATATCAAGATTTTTAATATCACCCATTATTAAGTTAGAGAATTTAATTATATTTTCTTCTGTAGAGGGAAAAAAACCAGCACAAGTAAACATTCTATTTAAAATTCTTTTTTTTAAAAAAAGTTTTAAAATTTTAGGAAAACTTGGATATAAAACTGCTTTTATTTCATTTGCACCAAATCTCGCTACCATTAGAGGTTCACCAGATAAAATTTTTTTAATTAATAGGTTGTTTGTTTTTATTTTATTTAGCATTATAACTTTTTTTTAGAAAATTACTCAATCTTAGTGAAAGAGCCACAATAGTTAATGTTGGATTTGCATGTCCACTAGTTGGAAATACAGAAGAACCCGCAATAAATAAATTATTAATTCCAAAAACTTTACAATTTTTATCAACAACACCATTTTTTTTTGAGGAACCCATACGTGTAGTACCAATATGGTGAGCTATTGAATTAAAATTTTTAATTTGTTTTTTTAAAAGTTGCATTAAGAACTTTTTATCATATTTTTTTTGAAAATTTCCTATCTTTAATTTATTAATTTTTTTGATCAAATATTCATGTGATTTTAAGATAGTTTTAAAGTCTATTGGATTGAATCTTAGGTTTAATTTTACTAATTGTTGACCAAAAATATATTTTTTTTTAAATCTTTTTTTAAATTTTAATCCTTGCAAGATTTTTTTTCCAAACTGGTTTAAAGGAGACATAGATTTAGGTAAGGTGATGTAAGGATATCCTACTTTTGAAATAATAAATATGTTGTTCCTTTTGTCTTCAATTATTTTGCCAATTAACCTTTCAGCATCTCCAGATCCATAAGTATCTGATGTATCTATTGTGCTAACATTCATATCAAAAGCTAAATCAAATAACCTTTTAGCCTTGTTATAGGGTAAAGATTTTCCTAATGAAGCAATGTTACTTGTTCCCAGTCCTAATTTAGAAATTTTTTTATTCATCGATTATCCAAAGATCAATTTATATCAATATACTTATGATTATATAAAATTTTGATAATAGATTTTATATATCCAATAAAAAAATGTAGAGGCCAAAATAAACCTCCATATTTATAAGTCATTCTAAACCAATCCCTTAAAGGTACATTTTTATGATCAAAGATATTTGAAATTTTTTTAAATAAAGATTTTTTTTGATAATCCTCATAATTGAAAGTGCGACCTGAACATTCACCCAAGTATTTATTAGCTAGTAAAATTATTATACCATTTTTTTTTGCTCTCAATGAATATTCTATATCTGCATAAGCATGTTTAAAAAAATTATCTATAACTCCAATTTTGCGATACACCAAATATGGTATTAAAACTACATTGCCATTAAAAATATCAATTTTTTGAATTTCACTATTCACATCTACTATATCAAATTTAAAAGGTCTTAAATATCTATTAGCAAATCTCCATCCACCATATGTTCTTTTTTTAGTAATAGGATCACAAACACTTCCGACAGCGATTTCAGTTTTATTTATCTGAGTTTTAATTAATTCACTTAACGCTTTATCATACAAATAAGTGTCATCGTTAAGCCAAAGAAAGTAATCAAATTTTTTTATATTTTTTAGGGACTCTTCCCATGCTAAAGCCATGCCTCTTGCCCAAAATAAATTTCCATTGCCTTTAATTATTACTACATCAGGAAATGACTGGCTTATAGCATGTTCAGTGCCATCTGATGAGCCGTCATCAACTAAAAAGACTTTGAACTTTATATTTTCAATATTTTTTTGGGCGTAAAGTTTTTGAAGACACTTAACTGTTTTGTGTTTTCTATTGTGACAGGTGATTAATACAGCAATATTAATCATAAAGATTTAAAAAAAAATTTAATTTGCTCATTTGTACTATCTCTAAAAGATTGATTCAAACACATCCCTATAGTTAAATAATAAAAAAAATATACACCATTAAAAAAAAGTGGCATTTCAATAAAATACAGTACCCATGAAAAAATCAAGAATAATCCAAATAATTTAGATAAATCATTATTAGATTTATTTATCGCAAAGAAAGCAGCAATAAATATAATTAATAATTCTAAAGTCACGCCAATTATTCCTGATTTATTTAAAGTGTTCAAAAACCTTACTTCAGTATTATATCTTTCTCGATTAACAGATGTAGAAACCTTATCATCCTGAAAAAAAAAAGTTTGATAGCCATTAGCTGCACCACCACCTATCAATAGGTTTGTATCTTTATTTTTCATCGAATTAAATACCTCAAAATATAAAAAAGTTCTGGTATTAGCACCAGTATCAAATCCCCCCGTTTTTCGAGTATTCATAAAAACTGTGCTTTCTGGAAGTAGATTTTGAAAAATATCAGAGCCAGTCTTCACACCACTATATATTAAGATTAAAGGCATCAATAAAACTAACACACCAATAAAATTTAATAATTTTTTAGTTAAAAAAGATAAGTAGTGCATAATAACAAAAATTGAGCAACCTACTATAGTTATCAAGTTTGTCCTCCAACTGGGATCAACATAAATGCACATAATTGAAATAAAAATAATTAATACTATATGTCTTCTTTTAAGAAAAGGGATAGCCAATATAAAAAAGTATATAGGAGCTCCTAATCTAGATACAGCATTATAATATTCAGTCCCATTTAAGAAAATTAAAAAAATTATTCCAAATATAATTACAATAGGAAATATTCTTTCAATAGCAAATCTGAATATTATTAAATTTTTTTCAAATCTGATACCTATAAATATTACTAGGGAAATAATAACAGAGGGTAAGTAAATTATAAATACATTTTTATAATCCCAATAATTTTCAGAATTTATTAAACCAATTATGATAATTAAGATGTTGTAGATTAAATATATAAAAAAAATTCTTTTAAAGATTGTAGGAGCATTCTCAAATTCGACACTTGAAAAAGCTAAATAAATAAGAATAAGCACACATAGATAAATTAAAGCATAATATAATGTAGGTGGCTCTATAGGAATAGTATATTTAGTAACGTCAAACAAACAGATTATTGAAAGTATAAGTATAATTTTCTTACTATTTTCCATGAAAATTTTTGTTAAGATTTAAAATATATCTAACATGGTCTATATAGTTTTTTGTTATTATGCTTAGTTTAAAATATTTATTGGCTCTTTTAATACCCATCAATCTTTTTTTATTATAAAATTTTTTATCATTATATTTAATAATACTTTTACATATTGATTTTACTGACGATACATCCGTTAAAATTCCACAATTTTTAATTACCTCTTTTGTAGCGCCAGAGTTTTTACCAGCTATAATAGGTATTCCAGATGCCATCGCTTCAGCATAAGTTACTCCAAATGTTTCTTCAAGAGAGGTTGATAGATAAATATCAGATTTTTTATAAATATTAGCTAACTTATTGTTATCTACATATCCTTTAAAAAAAATATTTTTTAGATTTATCTTTTCTTTAATCGCCCAGTTATAACAAGCTTGATTCTTCCCCATCACAGCTCCATATAAATACAGTTTATGTGAATTCTTTTTATTCGTTAGATGAGTAAACGCAATTATTGCTTTTTTTATATTTTTACCTGAACCAAAGTCATTACTTATCATCAAAATTTTTTTTTCTTTTTGATTTTTTTTAATAGTTTTCTTTTTTAGAAAAAAAGATTGATCAATAGGATTAAAAATTACTTTTATATTTGCATCACTGTATTTTTGAGTTTCGTTTTTTAAATACAAAGAAGGTGTAATTATATTTTCTACTTTTTTTAATATATATTTTGCCATCATAAATCTAACAAATCTGAAGAGAGTAGGTACATAATAAAAGACTTTATGGGGAACATCATGATTCACCACTATATATTTTATTTTCGATCTATATGCGGCAAAAGTATATTCGTAAGGCCAGTTGGCTAATATAATATCTGGTTTAATAATATTTATTGCTTTTAAAATATAATTTATTTCCTTATTGAATAAATCAAATATTTTTCCTACAACCCAACCATTAAATCTTATATGATGTGCTCTTTCTGGACAAAAATAAACTTTCATTTTATCAATTTTTTTAATTTTAATATGCCCTTTTAAATTGGGAGATAGATGAGATAATGTAACAACTGATACATCAAGGTTGTTATTTTTTGACATTGATTTTGAAATATTTGAAAGAAATGGAGCCCCAGAAGCTCCTAAACTTTTATTAAGTCTGTTTTTCTTTTTCTTTTTTATTAAATCTTGAAGGAAAATAGGCCCTAAAATACAAATTTTTATTTTTTTTTTAGACATTCTTTTAAAATTTTCACTTTTTTTCTCTTACAATTGCTTTAGCTGGAATAACTGTATCTTTTTTTACGAGTGAACCTTTTAAAATTATTGCACCCGTTCCAATGAAACAATTATCTTCTATAATAATTTCTTTAGAACTTATATCTTCCTGTTTTGTATTGTGCCTTCTGTTTAAAGCTTTAAGAGAATGAAAATTTGTATCAAAGATTTTTACATCTGCTCCAATCAAACATTCATTACCTATTTTAACTTTTTTATTTGCGTAAATAGTACCACCAGAGATCCCAGTATCTTTTCCAATAATTAATTTAGCATTATCTGATGTTTTTAAAATTACAGGATGATTAATACCAAGTTGAGTGAATCTAGAATCAGAACAAAGAGTTACATTATCCATTAAAATAATTTCTGAGTTTTTGCCTAGATCTATTAAAGGAAAGCCAAAAAAAGTAACATTTTTCCCAATTTTAACACCTAATAATTTTAAGTGAATTTTAACAAATATAGACCAAAATATTTTAAGATATTTGTAATAGATTTTTATAATCAATTTATACATACAGATATTATTATAAGTTTTTAATAAATATTTACATTGAATTTCATAATTAACACTACCAATAAGAGACATTATTTTCGATTAAATGAGCTTGTTTTGGTTTTTCTTCATTTAGTGGTTTTATCCAATGTTCATTAAATAATTTTAGATATAATCCATTAAATTGATTTGGATTTTCCCAACGTTTACCAATTATTCCAAATAACATTTGTAATACACCACCTAAATGAAAACCTTTTTTACCCATACGTTTAGCATGAGCAGCTAAATTGAAGCCATAGGCTCCACATCCAATTAAAGCAATATCATAGTCAATTTCATCCATTTGTTTTTTCATAAAATCCAAAGCTTCAAACCAATTTTCAAATTCCGATTTTTCATTTGCAACAGTTTGGACAGCTTTAATAGTTTTAAGTTCAAATTTTGGAAGCAAATTATTTTTAAAGAGTAGCTTATGTTTTTTGTATTGGCTCTCAATTGAATTTTGAAAAGGATGTATAACTAAAACTTTTTTACCTTCCAGAGCTTTTGTCCATGGGTTATTAGAGAAAAAAGGCTCTAAGTACTCAAAATCTATTTTAACAGTATTTTGGAGCTCATCTTCACACAAGTTTTCATCAGCTTTCCATGTACCAAGTATATTAACTTCTGGTACATCTGATAATACCAATTTACAATATTTTTCAACCAGTAAAGTGTCTATTGGAAAAAACCCAGACCATACTTTAAAATTTCTTAAAATATTTTTATTCCACCACCATGGAGCACTTTTGCCTCTAATAAAATTTAAAATTGATCGATGATTAGATTTTACACCAATATAGTTTTTTAGAACATTGCTTTCAGTTGCACCAAATCTTGCAATCATACATGGCTCGTTTGAATTTAACAAACTATATATTTTTTCTGATGCTTTATCAGCATCATTAGTGTTTAGGATAAAAGGTTTACGCTTTATAGGGAAAATAAATAAATAAATATTTTTGAATATTTTTAAAATTAAATAATAATAATTCATAAATTTAATTGCATATATATTTATTCTTTTAAAAGAAATTTCCTTTTATAGTTAAATTTTTCATCTAAAAATATTGGATCAGTGCTATGTGGACCACCTGGTAACAAAATAACTGTCTGTTTATTAAACTCTTTTTTTACTACAATTGTATGTTTACAACTAAATCCGATAATATTAACTTTAAATTTAACTTTTTCCCAATCTTTATATTCCTCATTATTATTTTTGTCACACAGGACTCTAAAAATAGTAACTTTGTCGAAGAGTTCAATTTCTATATTTTTATTATAATGTCTTGGCACCTGTAATAGAGTTAAGCCAATTAATTCTTTATCATTTAAATGGTTAATATAGTTTCTATCATTAAAAATATGACTACCTGGCTGATAGTTCAAAAAAATCGTAGGGTAAGGGTTATTTAACCCTTGTGATATTAACCATTCCTTATCTAATTTTTGATTTTCGTAAATATGATATTTGCTGTCTTTACTAGAGATTAATTTTTTTGCTGTTCTTAGAACATTATGTGGAAAAATATTTGTTTTATGTGTGAGATAACCCCATGCAAACATTATCAATAATAAAGATAAATAAATTATAATTTTTTTTTTAAAACTCATATTTATTAAACAATAATTAATAGATAATAATGTTAATTAATATATTTTTTTATTTAATTTAAAACAATAATCAAATAGGTTGATTCAATGAATATATTTAATTTTTTATTAACAGAATCTAATAATTTTCAAATTCTAACTGCTATATTCTTAGCTGGAATAAGTGGACTTTCATTCAGAATATCATTAGGTTTAATTGGTCAGAAATGGATTAATACCTTTCATCATACAATGTCGTATATTTTACTTCCAATAATTACTTTAGTGATTACTAAAGTAATAAGTGGAAATTTAGCCCTATCTCTAGGGATGATAGGTGCACTTTCTATAGTTAGATTTAGAAATCCTGTAAAAAATCCTTTTGAATTGGTTATGTTTTTTGCACTAATAACAGTCGGCATATCTATGGCTGTAAATTCCAAATGGGGAATTTTGTTAACAGTTGTGATTGTTTCCACTGTATTTTTATCTAAATTAATAGAAAAGATAACTCATTATTTTGGTCGCGATATTTATTCTCTGTCTTTTGAAGAAGGAATAACATTAAACTTATTAGAAGTGCAATCTTTTGAAAAATTAGAAGAACTAGCATTAAGTAAATATTTATTACAAGCATCTTTTTTAAATGAAGAAAAAAAGAAATATTACTACAGATTAGGAAGTAGAAATAGACAAGATATTATAAATCTAAAATCTGAACTTGAAGAAAATAAACAAATTATAAATATAGATATTAGACTCAATTAGATCTGTGAAAATTTTTTTTTTATTAAGGATGATAATTTATTTATGTTCTTTCTATTTTCTATTAACAATTTCATTACTTGCTGATAATTATAAGTTAGGTATTAAAAATTTTTGTAATCAAGTTTCTATACAAGAGTTATTGATAGATAATTTAGGAATTAATTATATTGAGATTAATTTAGATAATCCAAGAAAATGGAATAAAAATGTTTTAAAAGCTGTTACAGAAAATGATAACAATCTTTCTAGAATAGATGTGATTGAAGAAGATAGAAAAAAAAAATTTAAAGCTAAGGTTACAGTAAATTATTTAAATAATAAAAATTGCACTTTTAAATCTAGAATACGTATTCATGGTGACTTAGGAGACCATATTGAGTTTGATGATGGTTATCCAATAACAAGTATGCACGTTAAACTTTTAGAAGGAAATATCAAAAATATTGTAACGTTTAAGCTTTTTTTACCTAAGACAAGAAACTATATGAACGAAATATTTATAGCCAATTTTTTTAAACATTTGAATTTTCTTTCACCAAAAACTTCGATTTTAAAAGTAAAAATTAATGGCCAATTTTATAATTACATTTTTCAAGAACATATAAGAAAAGAGTTTTTGGAATCTAATAATTTTGTGGAAGGACCTTTACTTGAAGGTGACGAAGATTTTGAAAACAAATTAGGAAATGGAGCAAAAAGATTAACAAGAATTTCTAATTTTAAATGGGCTAATAAAGGTAAGGATGAATTAAATTCAAGTATTAAGGCCATAAGTAAACTTAATAATATTGTTATAATGAACAACTTTTATAAATTAGACAATAGGGAGCTGGATAAAATAGAGGATTTAATTATAGATCCAAATATTTCATTTGGTAACCATAAAAAAAATGAAAAAAAGTATTTAGCATTTGAGGCTTTGATGTATGCACTGGATGCTAGTCATGGTTTGGCTTTAAGTGATAGAAGATTTTACTATGATTATATTTATTCAAGCTTTTTACCAATTTATTATGATGGAGATTCACATTTATTTAATCCACACAGTTCATATAAACCTAATTTTTATGAATTTCAAAAAAAATCGATTAATAAACTAAATACAAATTATTTTAGAAAATTTGATAAAGTTTTGCCAACAACAAAAATAGGTGCAAGCATAGCATTAACGCTAATAGAAAAGATTAATATATCAAAATTAAAAGAAGATTTAAATACAAATGGATTTAATATTAACTTAACAGATTTAAATTTAACTTTAGAATTAATCAAAAAAAGACTAAAAAGAATAGAAATTTTAGAAGAGTATAAGATAAAACAAATAGATTTTAAGAAACCCTATTATTCCTTTTTTAAATATAAAGAAAAGTCATCCATAATTTTTTTTAATGATAAAAAAAATAATTTATATCAATGTCCAGCTTCATCAAAAAATATAAATCAATGCTCACCACTAGAAAACGATATTACTAAAATTCCATTTTTTTTAAATCAAGAGAATCCAAACAAACACGAAAGAGAAAATATATTTGTAAATGATAATATGGAAAATTATTTTTCAAACAAAATTGAAGAAAAAAATAGATTAATAGAAGAAAATAAATTTAATATTGATAATGTAAATTTGATTAATTATGGAAAATCATCAATTACGATAAATAGACATAAAAAACTTATAACAATAAAAGATAAAGACTCCCATAGTAGAACAGTTTTTTTTGGTGGAACCTTAAGGGAGTGGAAAATTGAATACAATGATGAATCATTAGGATCGGGATATACTAAAAAAATAAATGGATTAACCGGATGTTTAACTTTTATAGACATAGAAATTATAGATATAGAGCTTAATTTAAAAAATTCTAAATGTGAAGACGGTGTTAATTTTATTAGAACAAAAGGAATAATCAAAAAAGCCATAATTCAAAATAGTTCATCGGATGCATTGGATGCCGATTTTTCAAATCTTTTTATAAAAAATATTACCATAAAAAATTCTAAGAATGATTGTTTGGATTTTTCATTTGGTAGTTATAAGATTAATAATGCAATGATCAGTAATTGCGGTGATAAAGGAATTTCATTTGGCGAACAATCAGTTGGAATAGTTAATAAAGTTGAGATTAATAACTCACCTATTGGCATTGCCTCTAAAGATTCAAGTTTTGTTAAGATATATAAGATGATTGGCGAACTCTCAGATTTTTGCTTAACAGCTTATAGAAAAAAGCAGGAATTTTATGGCAGTATAATACTATTCAATGAAATGAAGTGTAGTGCTCCTATAAAAATTTTTGCCGAACCAGGTTCTAAAATAGAAAATGTGAGTTTAAATGAGCTTTAGAATTGAAGAAAAGTTAAATATTAAAAAAGATAATTTATTTAAATTTTATGAGTGGTTAAATCTACATTCTGCTGAAAAAATCCACCCTAATAGAAGAATATCTTCAATTTATTTTGATAATCAAAATTTAAGTATGTATCATCACTCTGTTGAAGGTTTAATTCCTAGAAAAAAAATCAGAATTAGAACTTATGATGATTTATCATTTATTAAAAGTAACCTTAATATGGAAAAAAAAATTACTGCCGCAGAGGGCAGATTTAAAGAAACAACAATTATTAAAAATCTTCAAGATAAAATTACATTTGGTATTTTTGACCAAGATTATGGTGTGTGCAAACCTATAACTAAAGTTTCTTATGATAGGTCTTATTTTAAAGTATTAAACTATAGGGTTACGCTAGATACGAACATTAATTATAGCTTATATGAAGGACTAAATGAATCTTTTCGGAAAAATAAAGATGAAAACATTATTGTTGAAATTAAATCACAAAATACCAATGCCCTAAATGACATACAAGATAAATTTCCGTTTCAAAGAATACGATTTAGTAAATATTGTAGAGCCATAGATGTATTATTTTTTGATAAAGCAAACCCCATTGAATTCACTTCATAGAGCAATTATTTAACTTTTTTTAAATCTAAAAACCAAGCATTAAGTAACTTTATTTCTTTTTTATCAATTAGCTTTATTCTGACCAATTCCCTGTAACACAAAAGCATATTATACTTTATATTCTTTATTCCTATTCTTAGTTTTAATTTCATTAAATTATTCATTATTTTATATTTATTTTATTTATTTATTTTTAAACCTACCATTAGCACTTGTTAAAATCCATTTTTTATCATTATATGGATACCCATGCCAAAAATTTTTAGGACTAACTTTTATACCTTTAGATATTAATGCAGCCTTATAAGAAAATGAGCTTTTACTAGTTATTAATAAATCAGCATATACAAAATGTAAAAATGTTTTATATTGATTTAGATTATGACAAAATTTAATGTTTTTAAAATTTGTCAATTTTGAAAAAGAGTCAAGCTTACTCTCAGAAAATATGTGAATTTTTTTTTTTTTTGGAGTTTTAATAATTGATAAGCTTTCATTTATTGTTTTAATAAAATAATTAATATCTAAGAATCTTTTATTTATTAATTTTTCATTATTCATAATGTCACCAGCCCTTATATGAACAGCGATATTAAAATCCTTTATACTATAGATTAGTTTATCTTTACTTCTTTTTTTTGAAGAAAAGAATTTTTCTTTTAGAATTTCTGCTACTTGGTACTGTTTGGTATAACCTTGATTATTTTCTAAAAAAAAAATAATTTTTTGATCTCTATAAGAATGGATAATTTTTTTAATTTTGGATATTTCGACTAAATCTTTTTCTTTAAATACTGGTAATTTAATTTTTTTATACCCCTTATTTATTAAATCTTCTAAACAAGTTATTGAATAATTAAAACCTAACAATTTTTCCCATTTTTTATTTGGAAAAGATGTATGTGCATGTATTAAATTAAATTTTTTAGCATACCAAATAGCGCTATTATAGTTAGCTAATTGATGACCTATCCCTGCACCAGGATCAACATCAATGGACATATAGTTTTTTTGATTTTTACTTATATTATTAAAATTAAGATTTAATACAGAGTGCCAAAAGCTTCTGTACAAATAAAAATAAATCCAAGTATTTTCAAGTTTTTTTAAAACAAAATATGTCCATAGAAGATATTTAACTTTTTGGTAGGTTAATTTTTTTATTTTTTTAATAAAATTTGTTTCAATATACATTGGAACTTAGTTATTAAAATCCTTAGAAAGATCAATAACTTTATCACATCTCTCTAATGTTGATAAACGATGCGCTATTAAGATAACTGTAATCTCTTTATCAAGACTATATATAGAATCCATAATTAAAGTCTCTGTGTCTACATCTAATTGATTTGTTGCTTCATCAAATAAAATAATTTTAGCATCTCTATATAGTGCACGAGCAATACCAATACGTTGTTTTTGGCCTCCCGATAGTCTTATTCCCCGTTCTCCTACTTTTTCATTATATTGATTAGGTTTACTTTCTACAAAGTCAGATATTTGTGCTTGTCTTGATACATTTTTAACTTTTTCTAAATCAATTTTGTCTTTTTCTATACCAATTGCAATATTTTCTGCAATTGAAACATCATTTAAAAAGATATTCTGAGGAATGATAGCAATATTTTTTTGCCACATAGATTTATTTTGAAGATTAATTAAAGTATCATTTACAAATAATTTCCCTTTGGTTGGGTCTAATAAGCCAACAATGATATTGCTTAGAGTGCTTTTACCACTTCCAGTAGTACCTTTAATTCCTACCTTACTACCTTTTTTAATTTCTAAACTAATATTTTTTAATATGTAATTTTCATCATTATTGTATGAAAAATAAATGTTATCTAGTTTAATTGAACTATCGAGAATTATTTTTTCTGAAAGTAAATTTTCATTTTCCTCTTTTTTTGAAGAATCTAAAACACTAAGTGCATCTATGACAGATGCCTGTACATTCTTCATGCTTGAATAACAAACATAAACACGATTAATCAATGGTATGACTTTTTGTGAACCATATCCTAGAGCAGCTAAAAGTGTAAAACTATTGACTATTTCAAATTCACTTTGGTTCAAGTAAAATATTAAAATGACTAAGCAGAATAATGTTAAATATTCTAAATATATTCGGGGGGATTGCTGTATATTTGCATTATAAGTCTGACTTTCTGCAATCTGTTGTGAAGACTTATTAAATTTTGTAGTAAAAATATTGTGTAGTGAGTAGAGAATTATTTCACCAATATAACCAACAGAATCTTGAAAAGTACTGATAATCTTATCTTGATTTTGTGATATTTTTTCACTGTTTTTTAAAATTCTATCTCTATTCAAAAAAGCAATGAATATAAAAAATAATATTACAACTGACGAAATAGAAAGAATAATAAATGGTTCAATTATTAATAATACACCTAAAATAAATAGAACTGTTAAAGAGCAACCTAAAATTTGAATAAATGAATTTGTAAATATTGCAATAGCATTTGTTTTTTGTACTATATTGCTCATTACAATATATGAACTTTTTTTTAAGTGATAACTATAGGATTGATTAATATTATATTTAAATATTTTTATCTTTAAGTCAGCTTCAATAAAATATGTAATCTTGTTAGTTAAATATAAAGTGAATATTCTTATTAAAAAACTTAGTATTAGAAGAGAAATAAAAATGATAGTTACTAATAAAAAAAGTTGATCATTATTATTAATTCCAAAAAAATTAATAAAAAAACTTAGCCAAGGGTTAGAAAAGAATACGTCAGGATTCATAAATACCCCGATAAATGGCACTATTGAAGCTAAACTAATTGCCTCTGTTAATGATAGAAATATTATTAATATGAATAATGTAATTAATTGTGTTTTTCTAACCAAAGATAGGTATTGGTTTATTCTTGATATTAAATTAAACATAATTCAATTATTTTTTAAAAATGTTTTATTCATTTTCAGACTTTAGTTTTTGATTATATTTAGTTAATTTATGTGATTTTTTTGCATAATAATATATAAATTTGGTAACCATGAGTCTTAGATTAATTTTAATATTTTTACTTATATCAGGTTGCAATAACTCAACTGGTTTTAAGAGCGAACCCAAGGGAAATGATCCAAAAAAAATGGGTATAAAACAAAGGGGTGTTGCTTTAAAATTCTATGATTTAAATACAATTAACACTGCATCTCTTCCAAAATTTGAAGATATAAAAAAAAAACAAGATAAAAAAATAACTCAATTAATAGGTGAAAACAAATATTATTACTCTATTGGTGCAGGTGATGTCATAAATATATCAATTACAGATATTGATGATATTGATGGTTCTTATACCATTAGTCCAACAGGCGATGTAACAATTCCCTATGTCGGTCAAGTTGTAGTAAATGATAAAACTAAAGAAGAAGCTCAAGAGTTTATAAACAATGTTTTAAAAGGATTTTATCAAGAACCAGAAACTATTGTTAAGATTGAACAATATAACAGTGCTTATGTTTATATTACTGGAGCAATAAATCGTCCTTTATCAATTCTGCTTTCAGAACAACCATTAAAAATATTAGATGCTTTAATAAAAGCTGGATATATAAAAGATCAAAAAAGTTATGCTAAAACTGCATTACTAAGAAGAGGAAAGGAAGTTTTTGAAATAGATTTGTATGAACTGTTAAATAACAATAATACTGATTTAGATAT
>Ga0307986_10001679_pt1 | contig 16035 bp, 17 predicted proteins | sample EllFjometageno82_FD_203170 | JGI IMG/M metagenome (GOLD analysis project Ga0307986, IMG submission 203170) | Marine microbial communities from Ellis Fjord, Antarctic Ocean - #82 | ecosystem: Environmental > Aquatic > Marine > Unclassified | place: Southern Ocean | collected 2014-10-09
AATATAACCATACAATGGAGCTAATTAGAACAGTTTTGCCTTTTATCATTTTACTTCTTCAAATTTATATTATTGCAAAAGTAATATAATAATTTCTTAAGAATTCAGGTATAACCAAAGCATGATTTATTTGTACAACACTTTAGTAGCTTGCATTATGGGACTAGTTCTTTTTCTTGGTCTAAGAGCTGTAAGCGTCGGACTTGTTGCAAGATCTAAACTCAAGAAAACGAAACCTTCATCAAAGAGAAAAAGAAAAAAATTGTTTTAATACAATCCTCTAGGAATTATATAGTAATGAATCGCTAGCACAATCGCTACCGAAACACTCAAACCAAATATCATCTTAGCAAAATCTTTTCCAATTAACGGAAAAACATACTTAAATTTATAATCTTTATTCATTGTAGAAATTGCCAACTCTCTTCCACAAAGTAAACCAACGAATACCCATGTTGTAGACATTGGTATATCGTTTAGTTCCTTAAAATAATACAATACAGCAGCATAAATCACGTTAATAATAGTTGCTGATCGAGCATATCTAGTTCCAGTTTTATCTAAAACTACTTTTTGAATTGGTCCGCCATGAATATAAAATATATAAAATATTAATACACTAAAGTAAGCCAACACGATAAACAGCAAAGAAACATCTAGTTGCCTTGGTAAATACACGGCAATGTTTGCAACATCGTGCGACAACCAAACCCACCACAACCAACCTGAGGTAACCCACACAGAATTACGCCAAAAACTAATCCACTTATCTTCAGTTACTTCATCAAATTTTTCATTAATAAATTTAGAAATTACAATCCAACACAAGTAAGCAACTGCTGCGGCTATACCGTAACCAACAATGCTTTTGACAAGCATTTTTTCCAACACTATTGTTGATGCAAATGCAGATAAAACTAAAAAAGTTGTAGATACGGGAATACCTACTCTTGTTAACACCAATAGTATTGCTGGTGCAACCGCATGATACCACTGAATTTCTTGGAACGGTATTCTGTTCAATCTTCCATATGAAATATCACCATCGTAACTGTACCAACCCCAGGAAATTGCAAGAATCATTACAAACGATGCAGCACTAGCAAGCGTATACCATTTAAACCATTTTTGTTTCGAAGCTATAAATGTACCTAAAGTTTGAATAGAGTCGTTCGCTATAACGCTATAACCCGCCAATCCAAAACCTATAATTGTGTAAATTAATGTTATTTCCACAATAGTGTTTCTATATAGTCATTTTTTAGTGTCAGTTTCATACAAGCTACTTACTCAATTTATAACGTGTGAAAAAATTAGTCTAGGGAAGAATTTAATTATTTTATTTTTAGTATAACGTATTTGTCTTGAAATATATTATTAAAAGGTTTTGTCTACTATTTTAATTTAATATTAACATGTAATATTTTAAAATAATAATTGATAAAACCCAATTAAAAATAAGGGTACTTGCAATCCAAAGTTTATAAGAATTGCCTTATCTTTTGAAAGAAAGCCAGCAACGGCCCATCCCGTGACGCCAGCTCCATGAAAAAATATATTTATTGGATAATGGTTTAAATTAGTTAAAAGGATTCCAGTTAAAACCAAAAAGGTACTTAACCATTTTAAGTATTTTTTTATAAAATACATAGATTTTAGAAATCTAATAATTAAGCTGATTTAATTTTTTTCTCAATAAATGGTGGTAACTCATTATCTTTGTTGTGAACTTCTTCTTTTTGTCCTTTAGGCTGAAAAGCATATAGCACATGCAGCTTACAGTATGGGAAAGAGTTAACTGGTTTTCTGCCGCAAAAATAAAAATTTTCTTCATCAGGATGACCTGAAGGCCATTTACATGTTTGGTCAGTTAAATGTTCTAAAGCAGTTGGGTTTTCAGGTTCAAAATTTTTATCAAGCAAAATAGAATTAAACTTACTTTTTCTGCTAGCTGAACCTCTAAGTTTTGGCTGTGAATTGTTAGTTTGTTTTTTTTCTGAGCTTGATTTAGCTTTAGACGGCGCACGTTCTTCCAAATTTAAACGATGAGCTTTTCCAATAACAGCGTTTCTAGTCGTTTCTCCAAGAAGACCTGCTATTTGACTTGCTGTATGGCCTTTTGTCCAAAGTTCTCGCAGTTTTTTTACTTTATCGTCTGTCCAGCTCATATATCTAATATTATCTATATATAGTGTAAAATTTGTTTATAATTCATTATCTAGTATGTCGAGGTAATAAATACCAGAAAATTCGTCAAAATTATTAGTTTTGCACAAGTTTTTTAAGTTTAAAAAGATATAACACTGCCCATGGTTGAAATTAGTTCAAAATATAAAATAGGAACAAGAAGATTTGGTTCAATTAATTGGATTGGTGCGTGGACACTTTACAAAAAAGAAGTCTTAAGATTTTTAAATGTTTGGATTCAAACTATTTTTTCACCTCTTATTTCTGCTCTACTCTTTCTATTGGTTTTATCGTTAGCCATAGGAGCGGACAGAGGCAATGTATTAGGGGTGCCTTTTATTAATTTTTTAGCACCAGGGTTAGTTGCTATGCAGATTATTCAACAATCTTTTTCTCATTCAGCATCATCTTTTATGATTGGAAAAATACAAGGGAATATAGTTGATATCTTATATGCCCCTTTATCTGCAGGCGAAGTAACCATAGCCGTAACACTTGCTGCGGTGACAAGAAGTATAACGATTGCTTTTATTTCAATATGTATTTTTCATTTGATTATAGATTTTGAAATTAAAAACTATTTTACTTTAATTTTATTCACTTTTTTATCCTCTTTTATTCTCGGTGCTCTTGGTATCGTAGCAGGTCTATGGGCTGAAAAATTTGACCATATGGCAACTGTGACTAATTTTATTATTATACCTTTATCGTTTTTATCAGGAACTTTTTATACTATTGATAAATTACCAGGTTACCTGCATACAATTAGTAAAGCTAATCCATTTTTCTATATGATAGATGGATTTAGATATAGTTTTATTGGACAGTCTGATGGCTCAATTGTTGTGGGGATAATATATTTAACATCACTAAGTTTTATTATGTGGATGACTGCTTATTTATTGTATAAAAAAGGTTATAAAATAAAATCTTAATCATGAGTTTTTTATTAAACAACTATAATAGAAAAAAAGTTTCTTTTAAAAAAGGAAAAGGTTGTTATCTTTATTCAACCGATGGAAAAAAATATTTAGATTTTGTACAAGGTATTGCAGTCAATTCATTTGGTCATTGCCATGATTATTTAGTCAAGACCTTGAATAAACAATCTAAAAAATTGTGGAATGTTTCCAATGCATTTATAATTTTAGAACAAGAGAGACTGGCAAAAAGACTTACACAAAATACATTTGCAGACTATGTAGCTTTTCAAAACTCAGGCGCGGAAGCCACTGAGTTAGCAATTAAAGTAGCTAAAAGATATTTCTATTCAAAAGGTCAACCTAAAAAAAATAGAATTTTATGTTTAAATAATAGTTTTCACGGTAGAACTTTAGCTACAATTTTTGCAAGTAACAGTAAAAAAGCTATAGAAGGTTTCGGGCCGAAAGTAGATGGTTTCGATCATTTTGATTTTGCTGATCATAAAGGTTTAGAAAAATCTATCACCAAACAAACTGCAGCTATTATGGTAGAGACTATTATGGGAGAAGGCGGCATCAAGGTTATCCCTGATTACTGCTTAAGAGGTCTAAGAAAATTATGTAATAAAAAAAATATTTTACTTATTTTAGATGAAGTTCAATGTGGAATAGGAAGAACAGGAAAATTTTTTGCTTATGAATACGCTGGAATCGTTCCAGATATAGTTCCTATCGCCAAGGGAATTGGTGGAGGTTTTCCGATAGGAGCATGTCTAATGACAAAAAAAGTAGCTTCTGGCATGACTCCAGGTTCTCACGGATCAACATTTGGAGGAAACCCACTAGCAATGAGCGTTGGTAATGCTGTTTTAGATCTAATCTTAAAGAAAGGCTTTTTAAAAAATGTTGAGCTAATTTCAAAATATTTTCACAATGAACTTCATAAATTACAATCCGAATTTCCTAGCATAATACAAGATGTTAGAGGAGTTGGGCTACTTATAGGCATAAAGATATCACCTGATCTAAATATTTTTGTAAAAAAACTTTTAGATAATAAATTTTTGACAATTAGAGCCGCGGAAAACGTTGTTAGATTATTACCCCCATTAAATGTCAAAAAAGAAAACATTGATCAAGCAATAGTAATTTTAAGAAAAGTATGCAAAACTTTTAAATGAAAAATTTTTTAAATATTTCAGACCTTTCTTCTCAAGAATTGAGAAAAATTATTGAAGAAGCAAAAACTAGAAAGTCAAAAAGAAAAGAATTAAATAAATCAGCCGCTGATTTCGACCACCCTTTTGCTGGGAAGTCTATGATTATGATTTTTGAAAAACCCTCAACAAGAACAAGAATTTCTTTTGATATTGCAGTCAAACAGCTGGGTGGTTCTTCTATAATTTTAAATCCTGATGGAATTCATTATGGAAAAGGTGATGAGTCTATAAAAGACACTGCTAGAGTTTTTTCAGAATATGCAGATATTGTAATGATAAGAACATCATCACACAAAAATTTAGATGATCTCGCTAAATATTCTAATATTCCTGTAATTAATGGGTTGTCCGAAGTAAGTCATCCCTGCCAAGTAATGTCAGATATTTTGACTTTTGAAGAGAAAAAGGGAAACATAGAAGGAAAAACAATTGCCTGGCTAGGTGATGGCAACAATAATATGTCCAACTCTTTTATTGCGGCTGCTTCAAAATTTAATTTTAAACTTAATATAGGTTGTCCAGATAAATACAAACCTAGCAAAAAAGTTTTAGATTGGGCAAAAAAAAACAAAGCCAATATTAGTATTATGAAAAACCCTTTAGAGGCAGTTACAGATGTAGATTGTGTCATGACAGACAAATGGATTTCTATGAATGACAAAGTAGATAAAAATAAAAAGAAAAAAATTTTAAAAGGATATCAGGTGAATAAAAAATTAATGAAACTTGCAAAAACAGATGCAATTTTTATGCATTGTCTACCAGTAAGTAGAGGTGATGAAGTTACAGATGAAATAATTGACGGCAAACAATCTATAGTCTGGACACAAGCTCTAAATAGAGTTCACGCGCAAAAGAGTATTATTAATTGGTGCTTGAGCTAAGGTCTTGGAAGCGGACTATCGCTTTGATTATTTAAATATAAAATAACAGAAGCTCTATCTTTATCTTTTCTTAAACCAGCGTAAGCCATCTTAGTGCCCTTGATATAAGATCTAGGTTTTAATAAAAAAGCATTCAACTCTTCAAAACTCCAGTTTTTTCCATGAGCTTTTAAAGCAGACGAATAAGCGTAATCTGGAATAGACGCAGAAGCTCGCCCAACTACCCCATAAAGCGCAGGGCCGATCAAATTTTTTCCACCTTTAGCTACAATGTGACAAGCGCTACATTTTTTGAATACTTTCTCACCATGAACTTCATCTCCAAGGGCTAAAATTTCTTTAATATCAAGTTGAGCTACCTCTTTAACTTTAGCTACTGATCCAGTAGATGTAGGTAATTCAACTCCTTCAACTTTGAAAGCTGATTGTTTGGGCTTTTCTACGTGAAAAATTGAGTCACCAAGCTTGTTAATTCCTATGACTATTAACGCAGTCATAAGCACAGCAGCTATAATTTTATTTAATTCAAAACTGTCCATAAATTTGATAATTACTATTTGACGTATAACACGACTATAATAGAAATAACTTAAAATTTAGTTACTTTATTTGCGTCTAAGAGACGCATAATTATGAGCGACATTGCTATAATAATACCATCGAGATTAAATGCTGAAAGGCTTCCTAATAAGCCCTTAAAACTTATTAATAAAAAAGAAATGATTCTTCATGTTTATGACGTAGCAAAAAATTCAAATGTTGGAGAAGTGATAGTAGCAACACCTGATCGGAAAATTTTAGATCTGATTAGAAGTCATAATGGTCTGGCTGTATTAACAGCAGATAAGCATGAGACTGGAACAGATAGAGTTTTTGAAGTGTTTGAAAAAAAATTAAAATCTACACCAGAAATTATAATTAATTTTCAAGGCGATATGCCGAATTTAAATCCTCAAGCAATTATAGATTTAGCAGAACATATGAAAAAAAAACTATGTGATATTGGAACATTAGCATCACGTATTGAAAATAATCACGAGGAAAAAGATCTTAATGTTGTAAAAGTTCTAGTTGATAGTGAAATTAAAAATAGACCATTTGCAAAAGCGATCGATTTTTTTAGAATTTCTAATAAGCCTTTAAGCAAGCATGTCTATCATCATGTTGGTATTTATGCCTTTACTAATAAAGCTCTAATAAGATATGTAAGTTTAGAGAGAAGTAAACTGGAAACAGAAAGAAAACTTGAGCAGCTAAGAGCTCTTGAAGATAAAATGAAAATTGACGTAGGTTATATTGATACTTGTCCACTAAGTGTTGATACAGAGGCAGATTTAATAGCGGTAAAAAAAATAATGGAAAAATAAATGACAAAAACTAAACTTGCATTTCAAGGAGAGAAAGGTGCTTACTCACATATTGCCTGCGAAGAAATTTTTAAAGGTGTAGAAGTCAAAAACTGTAAAACTTTCGAAGAAACTTTTAAAACTGTATTTGATAACGAAAATTATAAAGCTATTATACCTATTGAAAATTCATTAGCAGGAAGAGTTGCTGATATTCATTATTTATTGCCAAAGTTTAAACTACAAATTTATGCAGAGCATTATCAAAAAGTTGAACATTGTTTATTAGCCAGAAATGAAGCTGAACTTAAAGATATTAAATATGTGAGAAGTCACGCCCAAGCTATTGGACAATGCCAAGAAATTATAAAAAAAAATAACTTTACAAGTATTATATCTGCAGATACTGCCGGATCAGCTAAAGATTTAGCCGAAAGTAACGATACCTCAATAGCCGCTATTGCATCTGAACTAGCAGCTAAGATTTATGGTTTAAAAATATTAAAAAAAAATATTGAGGATGAAGTTGGGAATGTCACTCGTTTTTTAGTGATGGGTAAAAATATTAGCCAGCCAGAATATAATAAAAATAAGAAATATATAACAACATGTATATTTCGATTAAAAAGTGATGCTTCGGCTTTATATAAATCCTTAGGTGGTTTTGCTACAAATCAAATCAATTTAACCAAGCTTGAAAGTTTTTCTGTTAAGAACAGTTTTGAACAAGTTAATTTTTATTTAGATCTTGAAGGTCATATTGAGCAAAAACCAGTTCAAAAAAGCTTAGAAGAGCTTGGATTTCACACGGAGAGCTTAGATATTTTGGGTGTTTATGAGGCCTCAGCATTTAGACAAAAATAGTCCACAAAAGTCGTAATCTAGTCTTGTAGTAATCAAATTGATCTTGATATAACCATATTGAGGTTGGCATCAGGTGGATGTTTCATAAACCCGGTCAGATCTGAAAAGAAGCAGCCGTAGTGAAATTTTTCCAGGTTGTTGCCTGCCTCTTTAATTATAATGATAAATAATAAAATATTAGCACTTAAATACAGACCACAAGAATTTAAAGATCTTATTGGCCAAGAAGTAATGGCAAAAACTATTACTAACGCTATTAAACTGGGTAAAACTCCTAATGCTTATTTATTAACTGGCATAAGGGGAGTTGGAAAAACTACAACTGCCAGATTAATTGCCAAAGCACTAAACTGTTTAAAAAAGTTTGATGAAGGTGAAAAGTGTGAACCAGGCGAATACTGTCATTGTGCAGAAATTGTAAACTCCAATCACATGGATATTCTTGAAATGGATGCTGCTTCTAAAACTGGAATTGATGATGTCAGAGAATTAATTGAAAACGCAAAATATAGTCCAACTAGCGCTAAGTTTAAAATATTTATTATTGATGAAGTGCACATGTTGTCAAAACAAGCTTTTAATGGTTTGTTAAAAACTTTAGAAGAGCCACCTCCAAGCCTAAAATTTATTTTAGCAACAACTGAGGTCAGAAAAATTCCAATCACTATCCTGTCAAGATGTCAAAGATTTGATTTAAAGAGAGTCAGTCTAGAAGAACTACTATTACACCTTAAAGATATCTCCGTAAAAGAAAATGGAAGTATCTCAGATGGTGCACTTCAACTTATTGCAAAAGCCTCTGAAGGATCGGTACGTGATGCTATTTCTCTATTAGACCGAGCATTAATTAGTCAAAGTATAAATAACAAAGAAATCCAAGACCAAGACGTAAGATTAATGTTGGGACTCGCTGACAGAAGTAAATTGATACTTCTCTTTAAAGAAATTTTGTCAGGTAATCAAAAAGAAGCCATTAATCACTTAAGTGAACTGATAGAAAGTGGCCTCGATGCAAAAAACTTCTTAAATGATGTTTTAGAAATTCTTTACCTATTCAATAGAAGAATCAATTTAGGTCCTATTGAAAAAGATTTAATGATTTCGGAGTCTGAACTTCAGCTAATTGACACCTATTCAAAAAATCTAGACTTACAGGATTTAGGAATTTTTTGGCAACTTACCATTAAAACGATGGATGATTTAAGAGTTATAGGAAATCAAAATTTGGCTTTAGAAATGTATGTTATGCAGCTTATACATCTGAAAAAGATTGACTACAGGGAGGAAACATCAGGAGGGTCTAATTCAAACGGAGAATCTTTGTTGCCAAAGCAAACTATGTCAGTAGAGACTATCGAACCAGATGACACAAAAATAAAAAGTATTTATAAGAATCAGCTGAAAAGTACAGATCAAATAAAAACAAATCCTATAAAAAACTCAGAATTTCAGTCTGATACATCAAAATACTTGGAGATTAAAAAATTTGAAGATTTAATTCAAATTACTACAAAAGAAAAAGAAGTAGAACTAAAATATGACCTAGAGAGAAATGTTAATTTAGTAAATTTTACTCCAGGAAAAATAAATATAACTTTTAATGAAAAACTTAATAAAAATTTTATCAAAATTTTAACTGAAAAATTATTAAAATGGACGGGAAAAAGATGGATTATTTCTTTGAGTAAAGATCAAGGTGAAAAAACATTTCATGAAAAAAATATTACAAATAAAAAAAATAATCTAGAAAAGGAAATGAACAGTGATTTAGCTAAAGATTTTATTTCATCTTTTCCAGGTGCAAAACTTACTAGTGTTACAGGAGACGAAGATGCCTGATTTTACAGACATGCTCTCCAAAGCAAAAGAAATGCAAGCTAAAATGAAAGCGGCTCAAGATTCTATTAAAAATATAGAAGTTGAAGGGGAATCTGGAGGGAATTTAGTAAAAGTGACTTTGGCTGGTGATTATGAAATTAAATCAATAACCATGAGCGAAGAAACTAAAAAGGAATCAAGAGAAATTGTTAATGACTTAATTATAGCTGCTTATAATAACGCAAAAGAGAAATTGAAAAAAAAATCCTCAGAAGAACTAATGAAAGCAACGGGTGGAATGAATTTACCTTTTGATCTTAAGTTCCCTTTTTAAATGGACAATCAAATTCCAGCTATAGATGAGTTAATTAAACTTTTTGCAAAATTACCTGGCCTAGGTCCTAAGTCTGCAAAAAGAATAATTTTAAAGTTAATCAACAACAAAGAAAGTATGGTTAAGCCCTTAGCGCAATCACTAGCAAAAATTTATAAAAGCATAATCAGATGTTTAAACTGTGGAAATCTTAAAATCATGGATCAAATTTGCGTTTGTGAAGGCATAAATACATATGATAAAATTTGTGTAGTAGAAAATTTAGCAGATATGTGGGCCATAGAATCATCTAGTATTTATAAGGGACATTTTCATATTTTAGGAGGCACCTTAAGTTCAAATGAAAATTATGAGCAAAAAAATTTATTAATTGACTCTCTTGTAAGAAGAGTAAAAAAAAATAGTCTCAAGGAAGTTATTATTGCAACTAGTGCAACAATAGAAGGACAAACAACTGCTCATTATATTGAGGATGCAATTAAAAATGATAAGATTAAAATTACAAAACTTGCCCAAGGCTTACCAGTAGGAGGAGAAATTGAGCAGTTAGATGATGGTACCCTGTATTCAGCTTTCAAGAATAGAGTCCCTGTGACAAGTGAATAACAAATTTTATGATTGAGCTTTTTTTTAAAACTTTTATATTTTATTTTATTGTTATCGACCCTATTGGCAGTACACCTATTTTTTTGGTGGTAACAGAACATCTTGATGTAAAAGAAAAAATAAAAACAGCTCTTCATGGAACATTTATAGCAACACTTATTTTGTTATTTTTTGGATTGTTAGGTAATAGTATTTTAGCTTATCTAAAAATATCTTTTCCTGCATTTACCATAGCAGGAGGAATTATTTTATTTATTATTGCTTTAGAAATGCTCTTTGATAAACGACACCAAAGAAGAGAAGAGAGTACAAATTTTACGTCTGACAAGCTTAGTATCTTTCCGCTAGCAACCCCTTTGCTTGCAGGACCCGCAGCAATTACTTCAGTTATCGTATCGGTAACTTCAACAGGAAATAATTTTACTAATCAAGCTATTGGAATGTTTGCTTTGATTGCCGCCACGCTAGTAACTTTTATTATTTTATTTATTGCAGCAAAATCAGAAAAAATAATTAATAAAAGAATTATAAGTGTGTTTTCAAGAATAGTGGCCATCATTTTAGCTGGTTTAAGCATTCAGTATATTCTCGATGGAATCAAAACTTTTATGAATCTTTAATTCTTTTTTTCCAATCTTCTTTTATGAAGTAATGGTTCCGTATAACCAGATGGCTGTATACGACCTTTGAAAACTAAATCACAGGCTGTTAAAAATGCTATAGATTTTTCAAAATTACCATCCATTGGTTTATAATTTTTATCATTATTATTTTGCTTATCGACAACTTTTGCCATTTTTTTCATAACATTCATTACTTGATCTTTTGTACAAATATTATGATGCAACCAATTTGCCATATGTTGAGATGATATTCTAAGTGTAGCTCTGTCTTCCATTAGGCCAATATTATTAAAGTCAGGGACCTTAGAGCACCCTACACCTTGATCTATCCATCTTACAACATAACCCAAAATACTCTGGGCATTATTCTCTAACTCTTTATTAATATTCTCTACTGACCAGTTAGGTCTATCCGATACTGGAATAGTTAAAATATTTTCTGCTTTAGCTTTTGTGCGCAACTTAAGTTCTGCTTGTTTTTTAAAAACATCTATCTCATGGTAGTGTGTGGCATGAAGAGTCGCAGCAGTTGGTGATGGTACCCAAGCACAATTAGCCCCAGCCGATGGATGATTAATTTTCTGCATCATCATATCTGCCATACGATCAGGCATTGCCCACATACCTTTGCCTATTTGAGCTTTTCCAGACAAACCACAAGCTAAACCTACATCTACATTCCAGTCTTCATATGTGTTCAGCCAAATAGATTTCTTCATATCCCCCTTAAAAATCATAGGACCTGCTTCAAACGAAGTGTGCATTTCATCACCTGTTCTGTCTAAAAATCCAGTATTAATAAAAACAATTCTTTCTTTAACTGCTCGAATACATTCTTTCAGGTTTATTGTAGTTCGTCTTTCTTCGTCCATAATGCCAACTTTAATAGTATTTCTTTTAATCTCTAAAACATCTTCTACTTTATTAAAAATTGTATTTGTAAAAGCAACTTCCTCGGGTCCGTGCATTTTTGGTTTTACAATATAAACAGAACCAGTCCTTGAATTTGTTTTGCTTTTAAAATCATGTTTTGCACAAAGAACACTTACGAAAGTATCCATTATACCTTCAGGAATTTCAAAACCGTCTTTCAAGATTATAGATGGGCTTGTCATTAAATGACCAACGTTACGGTTTAATAATAACGCTCTACCATGCAGTTTTATTTTTTGACCATTAACTCCTTCATAAATTCTATCTGGATTTAATTTTCTTATAAATTTTTTTCCATTTTTTTCAATTTCAGTTTGTAAAGTTCCCTTCATGATACCAAGCCAGTTTCTGTAACATTTTACTTTGTCCTCAGCGTCAACTGCGGCAACTGAGTCTTCATTATCAACTATAGTAGAAATAGCTGACTCAACAACAACATCACTTATATGGGCTTTATCTGCGCTACCAATCTTACTTTTTGCATCAAAGATAATATCTACGTGTAAGTTGTTATTTTTAAGTAAAATAGATGTTGGGTCTTCTTTAGTTCCATTATAACCAATTAGTTGTGCTTTATTTTTAAGCAAAATATTATTAAGAGAAATTTTTGAAATATCTTTCCAGCTTCTATCTGTTAATGGAAAAATTTTATCTAAAAAGTTTTTTGCGTATTCAATAACTTTATTTCCCCGAACAGGATTGTAAGAACCATTCTTAGTAACGTCGTTTGTTTCAGGAATAACATCAGTTCCATAAAGTGAATCATATAAACTTCCCCAACGAGCATTAGCTGCATTAATAGCATATCTCGCATTATCAGCTGGAACTACAAGCTGAGGACCTGCAATTTTTGCTATTTCATCATCCACGTTTTGGGTGGTTATCTGAAAGTTCTCTTTTTCTTCAACTATATAATTTATTGATTTTAAAAATTTTATGTACTCATCTTTGTTTAAACTTTTATCTTTATTAGCAAGATGCCACGTATCTATTTTTTTCTGAATAGTTTCTCTCTTTTCAATTAGTGACCTGTTAATAGGTGCAAGTTCGTGAACAGCAGTATCAAATTTTTTCCAAAATTCATCAACATTAACACCTGTGCCTGGGATTACTTCTTTTTCTATAAACTCAAGCAGCACAGAGCTTATGGTAAAATTTTCTTTTTTAATTTTATTCATAATGAACCCAATCATACCTCTATCTATTTTGGCACCTAAGAGGTTTATTTTTTTGGTGAGATATTATCTTTTTCCAGATTTTAATTTAGGCGGTTGTTACCTGAGAGCTTTCTGTGCCCTGCTTTTTCGGTATTATTAAAATAGTCTCTCGTGTTTTGAATGAATTTGAACTAGCTTTTGATTAAAGTCAATTATTAAAACTACAATTATAGCATTAGTCATTTTTATGACTTAATTGAATTCTATTAAAAGATAACTATATTGAAATTTTATAAAGTACTATGAAAAATTATTTAGAATTTGAAAAAGAGATTAAATCATTAGAAGCAGACCTGGACAGTCTTAAAAGCCCATTCGGATCAGAGGGCATCTCAGAAGTTGACACTCAAAAAATTAGAAAAACAGAAGAAGAGATTAACAGCAAGCTAAAATTAATTTATGAAGATTTAAACAGCTGGCAAAAAACTTTAGTTGCAAGACACGAAGACAGACCTAGAGCAAATTTTTATATAAAGAAAATATTTTCAAGCTTTACAACATTGTCAGGAGACAGACTTTTTTCAGATGACCAATCAGTCATAGCTGGTTTTGGTTTAATCGACAACAAATCAGTTCTAGTCATTGGACAAGAAAAAGGAGAGGATCTCACGAGTAGAATAGAAAGAAATTTTGGCATGATGAAACCAGAAGGATACAGAAAGTGTATTAGGCTGATGAAGTTAGCAAATCGATTTCAAATACCTGTCGTTTCTTTTATTGACACGCCAGGAGCATATCCTGGACTTGGAGCAGAGCAAAGAGGGCAAGCATCAGCAATCGCTAATTCAATTGAGTGTAGCATGTCACTGAATGTTCCAAATATTTCTATCATTATAGGAGAGGGTGGTTCAGGAGGAGCTATTGCCTTAGCATCATCTAATAAAGTTATTATGTTAGAAAATTCAATATATTCTGTGATCTCACCTGAGGGATGTGCTTCTATCTTATGGAGAGACCCAAGTAAATCACTTCAAGCAGCTGAAGCAATGAAACTAACAGCAAAAGATTTATTAGAACTTGGTATTATCGATGAAGTTATTAAAGAACCGTTGGGCGGCGCACACCGAAACTCAGAAACTATAGCTAAGGATGTTAAAGATTCAATTATTAAAAATTTAAGACACTATGAAAGTTTTTCTAGAGAAGAAGTTTATGAAGATAGAAAAGCTAAGTTTTTAAAAATAGGAAGAGACAAAGGTTTCGCAAGCTCTACCAGTCTTACAGGTGGTAATTTTGGGTATAAAGATTCTTTATTTATTAAAACTAAGAGAGGATTTGAAAATAATAAATATTTATATTACGGGTTATTAGCAGTAGTTTTAACTGCATTAATCACTCTATTTAGTGTTGTATAATAGGCAGTAAAATAGATATTCTTTTTAAGCAACCAAACATCCCTTGACATAACAAAGCTAAATCTATTAAAGAAGCGAAGTTAGTAATTATTTACTAATTTAAGATAATAATAAATAAGGATAAGAAAACAATATGAGTACACTAAAAGGAAAAGTAAAATGGTTCAATGGTACTAAGGGTTATGGTTTCATTGAAAGAGATGATAAGGAAAAAGACGTGTTCGTTCATTCATCAGCTGTTAGAGATGCTGGATTAAAATTTTTAAATGAAGGCGATGAGCTAACTTTCGAAGTTGAGAATGGAGACAAAGGTCCTTCAGCAGTAAAACTGCAGAAAGCCTAAATCATACTTCAAAATTCAAAAATTATCAGGACATGAACTATAATTATACAGTTTTATCCCGTTAATGACGAATTGCGTGTTCGAACTTTCGAATACGTAAATTAAAAACAAAAAAGGAAAAGTAAAATAATATGAGTACACTAAAAGGAAAAGTAAAATGGTTCAATGGTACTAAAGGTTATGGTTTCATTGAAAGAGACGATAAAGAAAAAGACGTGTTTGTTCATTCATCAGCTGTAGCAGATTCAGGCATGGGCAGTCTGAACGAAGGTGACGAATTAACTTTCGAAGTTGAGAATGGAGACAAAGGTCCTTCAGCAGTAAAATTGCAGAAAGCCTAAATATTTCCAGATGGTAAATTATTGGGATAGAAAATTTAATTAGTTTCAATCCCAGTAATTCTAATCTTGCGAATCAAACCTATTTTGTTAAAAATGCCTCATGATTATAAAAAAAAAATCTCTATATTCAGAAAACACTCTCACGTAAAGCGTCTTCGACTATCACTTAGCTTGTAATTAATCACATATATAAATTTAAATTTAATCAAAACTAAGATAAAAACAAAGGTATGCAGCTGTAGCTCAGTTGGTTAGAGCACTAGTTTGTGGAACTAGGGGTCGGTGGTTCGAGCCCACCCAGCTGTACCAAAAAAATGGAAACAAAAAAAAAAATAAAACCATCAAAAGAGTTACCTTTGGGGTTCGTTGATAGGCAAGAGAAAGAATTACTGACCCGTGATTTTATAATTTTTAATATTAAAGAAGTTATGATTAAGTATGGATTTCAATATCTTGAAACTCCGAGTTTTGAGTATACAGAAAGTATAGGAAAATTTTTACCCGACAAAGAACGACCTGACCAAGGTGTTTTTTCTTTTAAGGATGAAAAGAACTGGCTTTCACTTCGCTATGATTTGACTGCACCATTAGCTCGTTATATTGCTAAAAATTATTTAGAAATTCCTAAACCTTTTAAACGTTATCAACTGGGAACTGTTTGGCGAAACGAAAAACCAGGGCCAGGAAGATTTAGAGAATTTCTCCAATTCGATGCAGACTATGTGGGAACTAAAAATCTACAAGCTGATGCTGAATTGTGCGTTCTTATCTCAGAAATTTTAGAAAAATGTGGTTTAACTAAAGAGGATTATACTGTTAAAATTTCATCGAGGAAATTTACCAAAGAGCTTTTTGATGAATTAAAAATCCAGTCCAACGAACAGTCTGCAGTTACGTTACGTGCTCTAGATAAAATAGATCGACTTGGCTGGGAAGAAGTAAAAAAAATTTTAGGCAAAGGAAGAGAAGATAAATCAGGAGATTTTACAAAAGGTGCTGACCTTAGTGAGGATCAAATAAAAGTGCTAGAAAAAAGAATTA